>Ga0209542_10002388_pt1 | contig 42109 bp, 51 predicted proteins | sample RifCSPhighO2_01_FD_184028 | JGI IMG/M metagenome (GOLD analysis project Ga0209542, IMG submission 184028) | Soil microbial communities from Rifle, Colorado - Rifle CSP2_plank highO2_0.1 (SPAdes) (version 2) | ecosystem: Environmental > Terrestrial > Deep subsurface > Rock core/Sediment ... | reverse complement strand
GTGACAACGTGTCGATCACTGTGAAGCTGATCAACCCCATCGCCATGGAAGAAGGTCTGCGCTTCGCTATCCGCGAAGGCGGCCGTACCGTGGGCGCTGGCGTCGTGGCCAAGATCATTGCTTAATTCATAAGCAGAACAAGGAACTTGCCATGTCCAAGCAAAAAATCCGCATCCGCCTGAAGGCGTTTGACTACAAGCTGATCGACCAGTCCGCTGCCGAGATCGTTGACACCGCCAAGCGCACCGGCGCCATCGTCAAGGGCCCCGTGCCCCTGCCGACACGCATGAAGCGTTTCGACATCCTGCGCTCGCCGCACGTTAACAAGACCAGCCGCGACCAGCTCGAAATCCGCACGCACCAGCGTCTGATGGACATCGTGGACCCAACGGACAAGACCGTTGACGCCCTGATGAAGCTCGACCTGCCTGCTGGCGTGGACGTCGAAATCAAGCTGCAGTGATGTAGCAACGGCCGTTGTGAGGTGGGTCCGCCCGCCTTGCAGTGTCTGAAATAACGCGAACTTGCTTGAAAAAGCAGTTCGCGTTATACTTTAGGGCTTCGCTCAATTTGCGCCTGTTAAAAGGTGTGCATTGGCGGAGTTTTATTAACCTTCTTTCATACACGCGGGCGAGAGCTTGCGGAAACGCTGCAGCCAATTGAAGTTGTGGCGGTGAGAGTTTTGGAGAAAACCAATGAGTCTGAGCAACTCCCTCGGGTTGCTGGGTCGCAAAGTGGGCATGATGCGTCTGTTCACCGATGATGGGGACGCAGTGCCTGTCACGGTGGTGGATGTGTCCAACAACCGCGTTACCCAGGTCAAAACCCAAGAGAACGATGGCTACGTGGCCTTGCAGGTCACGTTTGGTTCGCGCAAAGCATCGCGCGTGACCAAGCCAGAAGCCGGCCACCTTGCCAAGGCAGGTGTGGAAGCCGGTGAAATCATCCAGGAATTCCGCGTCACTGCTGATACTGCTGGCAAATATGCTGCAGGTGCAGCTGTGCCCGTAACCGATGTGTTTGCCGTGGGCCAGAAGGTCGATGTGCAAGGCACTTCCATCGGTAAGGGTTACGCCGGTACCATCAAGCGTCACAACATGAGCTCGCAGCGCGCGTCGCACGGTAACAGCCGTTCGCACAACGTGCCTGGCTCGATCGGTATGGCACAAGACCCCGGTCGCGTGTTCCCCGGCAAGCGCATGACGGGCCACCTTGGCGATGTCACCAAGACCACGCAAAACCTCGATGTCATCCGCATCGACGAAGCGCGTCAACTGCTCTTGATCAAGGGCGCTATTCCGGGCTCCAAGGGTGGGTTCGTGACGGTGCGTCCGGCGGTCAAGGCCAAATCTTCCAAAGGAGCGAACTAATGCAGCTCGAACTCCTGAATGACCAAGGCCAAGGCGCGTCCAAGCTGGATGTTCCTGAAACCGTGTTCGGTCGTGAATACAACGAAGATCTGGTGCACCAGATCGTCGTGGCCTACCAGGCCAATGCACGCCAAGGCACTCGCGCCCAGAAGGACCGCGAGCAAGTCCGTCACTCGACCAAGAAGCCTTTCAAGCAAAAGGGTACGGGTAACGCACGTGCAGGTATGACTTCCTCGCCACTGTGGCGTGGGGGCGGTCGGATTTTCCCGAACATGCCTGACGAAAATTTCACGCAGAAGATCAACAAGAAGATGTACCGCGCCGGTATGTCTGCCATCTTGTCGCAGCTGGCCCGCGAAGGCCGTCTGGCTGTGGTCGATTCGCTGAAGCTTGATTCCCCCAAGACCAAGGTCCTGGCCGACAAGTTCAAGGCGATGAACCTGCAATCGGTGATGGTGATTGCCGACGAAGTGGACGAAAACCTGTACCTGGCTTCGCGCAATCTGGTGAACGTGCTCGTCGTTGAGCCCCGTTACGCCGATCCCGTGTCGCTGGTGCGTTTCAAGAAAGTGCTCGTCACCAAGGGTGCAATCGACAAACTCAAGGAGATGTTCGCATGAGCACACTCAAGTTTGACGAAGGTCGTCTGATGCAAGTGCTGGTCGCTCCCATCGTGTCCGAAAAGGCCACCATGGTTGCTGAAAAGTCCAATGCTGTGACGTTCAAGGTGCTGCAGAACGCAACCAAGCCAGAAATCAAGGCCGCTGTGGAATTGATGTTCAAGGTCGAGGTCAAGGGCGTTTCTGTGGTGAACACCAAAGGCAAGACCAAGCGTTTTGGCAAGACCATCGGCCGCCGCGACAACGTTCGCAAGGCATACGTCACGCTGCAACCAGGTCAAGAGCTGAACCTCTCCGGGGAGGCCGCGTAATCATGGCTGTCATCAAGATGAAACCCACTTCGCCCGGCCAACGTGCCGTGGTGAAGGTCACGCGTGACCACCTGTACAAGGGTGAAGCGTACGCCCCCCTGCTGGAGCCACAATTCCAGAAGGCCGGTCGTAACAACAACGGTCACATCACCACCCGCCACAAGGGCGGTGGTCACAAGCACCACTACCGTGTGGTGGACTTCAAGCGCAACAAGGACGGCATTCCGGCCAAGGTTGAGCGCATTGAGTACGACCCCAACCGTACGGCCCACATCGCTCTGGTGTGCTATGCCGACGGCGAGCGCCGCTACATCATCGCTCCCCGCAACCTGGAAGTGGGCGCAACCCTGCTGTCCGGTTCGGAAGCCCCGATCCGCGCTGGCAACACGCTGCCTATCCGCAACATCCCCGTGGGTTCGACCATCCACTGCATCGAGCTCAAGCCCGGTGCCGGTGCTCAGATCGCCCGCTCGGCAGGTGCTTCGGCAACGCTGCTGGCCCGCGAAGGCGTGTATGCCCAGGTGCGTATGCGCTCCGGCGAAGTGCGCAAGATCCATATCGAATGCCGCGCCACCATTGGTGAAGTGGCCAACGAAGAGCACAGCCTGCGCCAACTGGGCAAGGCCGGTGTGAAGCGCTGGATGGGTATTCGTCCTACGGTTCGCGGCGTGGCCATGAACCCTGTGGATCACCCTCACGGTGGTGGCGAAGGCCGCACCGGCGAAGGCCGCCATGCAGTCGATCCTTGGGGCAATCTGACCAAGGGTTATCGCACCCGTAACAACAAGCGCACACAGATCATGATCGTGTCGCGTCGCAAGAAGTAAGGGGTAACAGATGACTCGCTCTCTTAAAAAGGGTCCATTTGTTGACCATCACTTGCTGGCGAAGGTCGAAAAGGCCGTTGCCACCAAGGACAAGAAACCAGTCAAGACCTGGTCGCGTCGCTCCATGGTTCTGCCCGAGTTCATCGGTCTGACCATTGCCGTGCACAACGGCAAGCAGCACGTACCTGTCTATGTCACCGACCAGATGGTGGGCCACAAGCTGGGCGAATTCGCCCTGACGCGCACCTTCAAGGGTCACCCCGCTGACAAAAAAGCGAAGAAGTAAGGAACGACCATGTCTGAAACACGTGCAGTCCTCCGGGGCGTCCGTCTGTCGGTCGACAAGGGCCGTCTGGTCGCTGACCTGATCCGCGGCAAGAAGGTGGACCAGGCTCTGAACATCCTGAACTTCACGCAGAAAAAAGCTGCGGGAATCGTCAAGAAAGTTCTGGAGTCGGCTATCGCCAATGCCGAACACAACGATGGCGCTGACATCGACGAACTGAAGGTCAAGACCATCTACGTCGAACAAGGCACCACGCTCAAGCGCTTCACCGCGCGCGCCAAAGGCCGCGGCAACCGCATCAGCAAGCCCACGTGCCATGTGTACGTGACGGTTGGCAACTAAAGGCTCGGGAAGACTATGGGACAAAAAATCCATCCTACCGGCTTCCGCCTTGCGGTCAGCCGCAACTGGTCCAGCCGTTGGTACGCCAGCAACCGCGACTTCGCGGGCATGTTGGCCGAAGACATCAAGGTGCGTGAGTACCTGAAGGCCAAGTTGAAGAACGCGGCTGTGTCGCGCATCCTGATCGAGCGTCCAGCCAAGAACGCCCGCATCACCATTTACTCGGCACGTCCTGGTGTGGTGATCGGCAAGAAGGGTGAAGACATCGAGAACCTCAAGAAGGAACTCGCTCTGCGCCTGGGTGTGCCAGTGGCTGTCAACATCGAAGAAGTGCGCAAGCCCGAAATCGATGCCAAGCTGATCGCCGACAGCATCACGCAACAGCTCGAAAAGCGGATCATGTTCCGCCGCGCCATGAAGCGTGCCATGCAGAACGCCATGCGTCTGGGTGCCCAGGGCATCAAGATCATGTCGTCCGGTCGTCTGAACGGTATCGAAATCGCCCGTTGCGAGTGGTACCGTGAAGGCCGCGTGCCACTTCACACGCTGCGCGCCGACATCGACTACGGTACCTCTGAAGCCAAGACCACCTACGGTGTGATCGGCGTCAAGGTCTGGGTCTACAAGGGCGATACGCTGGGTCGTAACGACCTGCCTGCCGTGGAAACTCCACGTCCAGACGAAGAACGCCGCCCACGCGGTCCACGTCGTGACGGCCGCCCAGGTGGCGATCGTCCAGGCGCAGGCCGTGGCCCACGTCGTCCAGTCGGTGGTAACACCGCTCCGGCCGACGGCAGCGACAAGCCAGTGGAAGCTGGTGGCGCTGATAACACCGCCGTTAAGCGCGTACGCAAAGTCGCCGCGCCCGCTACAGCAGCGGACGGAAAAGGAGAATAAGTATGCTGCAACCTGCTCGCCGCAAGTACCGCAAGGAGCAAAAGGGCCGTAATACCGGTGTCGCAACGCGGGGTGCCTCCGTTGCGTTCGGTGATTTCGGTCTGAAGTGCACCGATCGTGGCCGTCTCACGGCCCGCCAGATCGAAGCTGCACGCCGTGCGATTTCCCGTCACGTCAAGCGTGGCGGCCGTATCTGGATCCGCGTGTTCCCGGACAAGCCAATCTCTACCAAGCCCGCAGAAGTGCGTATGGGTAACGGTAAGGGCAACCCCGAGTACTACGTGGCCGAAATCCAGCCCGGCAAGATCGTTTTCGAGATCGTCGGTGTGCCTGAAGAACTGGCCCGCGAAGCGTTCCGCCTGGCTGCAGCCAAGCTGCCGCTGCGCACCACGTTTGTCAGTCGTCACCTTGGCGCTTAATTCAGGAGAACAAGCAATGAAGACTACTGAACTTCGCCAAAAAGACGTCGCCGGTATCGAAGCCGAAATCAAGGCGCTGCAAAAGGCCCACTTCGGCCTGCGCATGCAAAAGGCTACGCAGCAATTGGCTAACACCAACACGCTGCGCACCACCCGCCGCGATATCGCCCGTGCAAAGACCATTCTTGCTGAAAAGCAAGCCGCCAAGTAAGGAGCCCACATGACGGAACCTAAAAAATCCCTCAAGCGCACCTTGGTTGGCAAGGTGGTCAGCGACAAGCGTCAAAAGACTGTGACCGTGCTGGTCGAGCGCCGTGTGAAGCACGAGCTCTACGGCAAGATCGTTGCGAAGTCGAGCAAGTACCACGCCCATGATGAAAATGGCGAGTACAAGCTGGGCGACGTGATCGAAATTACCGAAAGCCGTCCGCTCTCTAAGACCAAGAACTGGGTGGCTACCCGCTTGGTGCAAAAGGCCGGGCTGCTGTAAATCAGCATCCCATTGCCCCGGGGTCAAGACCCCGGACGGCAAAGCCTTTCAAAACGACCCACAATGTGGGTCGTTTTGCTTTGTGGCCCACTTTTTTAGGACTCAGGCAAATCGGGATGCGGCATCAACTCGCTTTGGCGTGAGTCGCTTGTCTGAGCCTTGTTTTGCGCACGTCATGTTGTGTTGGCGGCGCGGGGCACTTCGCGTATCCAATCCCATTCATCCCGCTATCCATTCCACCATCCCAAGGAGATAACATTGATCAAAGTCGGTGACACCCTGCCTGCCAGCACGCTCATGGAATATTCGGAAGTCGAGGGCGAAGGCTGCAGCATCGGCCCGAACCCTGTGCCTGTAGACAAGGCTACGGCTGGCAAGACGATTGCCCTGTTTGCATTGCCTGGAGCGTTTACGCCCACCTGCTCGGCCAAGCATGTGCCAGGCTATGTGGAAAAGGCCGCCGAGTTCAAGGCCGCTGGTGTGGATGAGATCTGGTGCGTGAGCGTGAACGACGCCTTTGTCATGGGCGCATGGGCGCGTGACCAGAAGACCGATGGCAAGGTCCGCATGTTGGGCGACGGCGACGCCACTTTCGCCAAGGCCACCGGTCTGACGCTGGATCTGACGGGCAAGGGCCTGGGTCTGCGCAGCAATCGCTATTCGATGCTGGTGCGCGATGGCAAGGTGGTCACCCTCAACGTGGAAGCCCCGGGCAAATTTGAAGTGAGCGACGCTGACACGCTGCTCCAGCAAGCCCAAAAGACTTGAGTTCGGCGTTAACCGGCTGCGCCGAGTTGCTCCCTGCGATGTGGGGCGTTCTGGCTTGGGCCGGCTGCCGGGGTCGCCATTGCTGTGGCGAGAACTGGCGAAGCCGGCCATAAGCGTGATCCCGGGAAGGCCTTGAGCGGATCTAAAGCTCGTTGGAAAACCGGATGGCATGGAGCAGCCGCTGCAGCTTCGCTCTGCGTGTCGGCGCCAGCCATTGACTGGCCCATTGGACCTCGCCGGTCAGCCGGGCCCGCTCGCTGATGTCCACCTGGGGCTGTTGGCCCACTCGGTGCAGGCGCGCCTTGAGGATGTCGAACTGTGTGCGGCTGTAGTTGGTACGTTCGTTGACCACTAGTCCCGTCACATACTGCCGCTGGTGCGCTGGCATCACGCGGGTCTTGTCCGCGCGCAGGGTGAATCCTTAGTCCTGGGCAATGGCGGTCACCCAGGCGCGCAAGTCCACCCACTGCGGGTGCAGCGCCTTTGAACCTGAAAACACCAGGTCGTCGGCATAGCGTGTGTAGCGCGCGCCAAAGCGCTCTGCCAGGGCGTTCAGCCGCAGGTCCAGCCCGAAGGCGCACAGATTTGCCAAGGCGGGCGACGTGGGCGCACCCTGCGGCAAATGGGGCTGTTTCAGGCGCGTGCTGATGGCACGGCGCTGCGCGATGGCCTCCCGCGGCAGGGGGGCTGCTTCCAGCAATCGTTCCCGGACGGCCTGAGGGGTTCGCGTGGTGGTCAGCCGCGTCAGCAGCTCGGCGGCCGGCCGGCCGTGGCCCTGTGCCCGCCACAGCGCGCGCACGCGGGTGGCCGTGATGCACATGAAGAAATCGGCCAGGTCAAACCGTATCACCACAGCCTGCTGGGTGTGGACCTGTGCGTGGGTGCCCACGCCGTGGCCGCGCACAAAGCCATGCGCGGCCTCGTGCACGGGCACGCCAGCCAGCAGGCTGTCCAGAATGCGCCGCTGCGTGCTGGCCAGGCGCGGGCGGGGCGCCTCCAGCAGGCGCAGCCCACCGCTGGGCTTGGGCAGCAAGCGGTAGCGATAGTGCGAAAGGGGCAGGGCATGGCCCCCGTCCTGGCGTTCGCGCCAGTGCGCATGCTCGGGCAAGAGCCACAGGAGGTCATCCAGCGAAACGGCCAGGGCCTCGGTTACGTCGGTGGCGGCCAGCAGCACGGGCGTGGTGCGCTCACGGCCCATCCATGCGGGGTGCGCGCCTGCCGTGGCGGAGCGCAGCAGCCAGTGCAACGGCTCCCCGGTGCGTGGGCTGGCGGCCCAGGTGCGGAAAGCCCGGGCGAGTTGGGGGTCGGGCCATTGGTGCAAAGGCAGGGCTGGTTCGGCGTTTTCATCGTCGTCGCCCACCAGCTCGTCCCAGGCGTCCTGGTCTTTTTCCTCCTGCTGGCCGAAGGTCGTCGTAAGCGACTGCAGGGTGGCGCCATTGCGCAGCCCCGCTTTGCGCCACCAGACACCCCAGCACAGCCAGGTGGCCACGTCCTCAGGCTCCAGCCGGGACCATTCGGCCCCGGACGCGTGGGACAGGCGGCGCAGCTGTTCGAGCAAGGGCGGGGGCAGTGGAACGGGGCTGTCCGCCAAGGTCGTGTTGTTACCCAGGCAGGCACCTGCGCGCGCTGCCAGTGCCTGGAGGGTGCGACGCTCCGGCTCCCGTGCATCGGCCAGCACGGCCATGGCCAGCGCCTTGGCCAGTGCGCGTGTGCGGGCTGGAGTCTTCGTCACGAAGCTGCGAAGTGTAGGAAGTTGGCCCGGTGCCAACCTTCGGGTTGGGTGCGAACTGCACGCCACGGGTGGCGGGAGGTTCGCGCGCCGCGATGGACGCGTTGGAAGACAACACCGTGGGGCTGCCCCACGGCTCGATCCTGATCGACAGGCTCGAAGTGCTTGGCACCGGGCCGGTCTGATTCTATTACTGCTATAAATTTAATAGCTATTGACGCAATATCAGTGAGCGCCAGGCACCAAAAACTCAAGAAATATCAACCTTGAGGTAGTGCGCCCCCGCAATGGGGTTGTGGTAGTAGGGTGGAATCTCTTCAAAGCCCAGGTCGGTGTACAGCGCCCGGGCCGATTCCATGTCGTCGAGCGTGTCGAGCAGCACGCAGGCGTAACCCGCCTGGCGCGCCCGGTCGAGCATGGCCTCCGCGAGTTCGCGGCCCAGGCCGAAGCCCCGGAAGGCTTTGCGCACGTACAGCCGCTTCATTTCGCTCGCGTTGGGGTAGTCGGCCGTATCCAGTGGCCGAAGGGCGCAGCAGCCGGCAATCGCCCCTTCGACCTGGGCCAGCAGCAGTGCGCCGCGCGGCGCGCCGTAGTCGCCGGGCAGGCCCGCGAGTTCGGTCTCGAAGTCCTGGAAACACAGATCTACGCCGAGGGTGTCGGCGTACTCCCGGAAGATGGTGCGGACCGCTTCCATCTCGGCGGGCGAGGTGGGGGTCAGCAGGGTGACGGAAGGCTTGTCCAAAACGCAGTAGTTCAAAACAGCGGAAGCCGCAGTGTAGCGAGTCTGGCTAGAACCCCGCCGCTGCCCCCAGAGAGGACACCCACCAGGCCAGCGCGGCACTGAGGGCCAGCACCAGCAGCGCCACGGCCCGGCTGGTCAAGTCGTCGCGAGACGGCGTGGCCGGGGCGGGCAGCAGCTTGTCGCCATGCAGCATGGGCCGGACGAGGCGCTGGCGGCGAACCAGCACATAGAAAATGATGGCGATCAGGTGCAACCCCACCAGCCCCAGCACCAGGTACTGGCCAATTTCCTTGTGGTAGCCCGTGGCCTGGCCGACCACTGCATTCGACACAAACCGGGTGAGCGGGCCAGCGAAGGCGATCTCGTCATCACTCAGCAAACCGGTGGCCACCTGGGCCACCAGCACGGCCAGCAGCGCAAAGACCGACAGGGCGCCCAGTGGGCTGTGGCCAATGCTGTCTTCGGCGTGGGCTGAGCCGCGCAGATACCGCAGCACCCGCATCGGGGAGTACAGAAAACTCGTGAAGCGCGACCAGCGCCCGCCCATCAGCCCCCAGACCATGCGGAACACCAGCAGCGCCAACACGCCGTACCCCAGCCGGAAATGCCATTCCATGGCGTTGCCCCCCACCTTGGCGGTGATGACCAGGCCCACGACGCTCGCGGCCAGCGCCCAGTGGAAGATGCGGGTGGGAAGGTCCCAGATGCGTACGGAGTGTTGCGTCATGGCGGCGGGGCAGGGTGGTTGGACGAAGGGTGGTGGGCCGCATTGTGAAGGAGGCGGGGTCAACCCGAAAGAGCATGCCCGCTGCGAAATGGGCGGTAAAACGGCATACTTGCCCCGGGCTCTCAGAGCCTGTCCACCCCACGAAAAAGGAATCTCCCTATGAAAGCACTTGCCGCGTTCGCCCTTGCCGCCGCTACGCTGACCTTGTCCGCACCGGCCTCTGCCCAGTTCGCCAAGGCGGAAGACGCCATCAAATACCGCCAGAGCGCGCTGTTTGTGATGGGCCAGCACTTTGGCCGCCTTGGGGCCATGGCCAATGGCCGTATCCCGTTCGACGCCAAGGCCGCGCAGGAGAACGCGGACGTGGTGGCGCAGATGGCCAAGCTGCCCTGGGCAGGATTTGGCGCGGGCACCGACAAGGGCGCGCCCACCAAGGCACTGCCTGAAATCTGGACCGAACAGGCCAAGTTCAAGGAGCATTCCGACAAGCTCGAAGCCGAATCCGTCAAGCTGGCCGCTGCGGCCAAGACGGGCAACCTGGACAACCTCAAGACCGCATTCGGCGCGGCCGCCGGCACCTGCAAGGCCTGCCACGACAATTACCGCGCGAAATAGGGTACATCCCCCTGAGCGGCTGAGCCGCTTCCCCCTTCTCTCTACGCGCTACGCGCTCCGGGAAGGGGGGCGACGCCAGCGCGGCGGGGCGGCCCTTGCGCGGCGTCCGCTCCTCTGGGCAACGCCAGTTTCAGATGCCATTCGCAAAATTGATAGCTGCTGGCGCTTTATCCATAAGCGCAAGAGGCCGATTTCTTACGAAATCGGCCTCTTGTTTTTGAAGGTGTTGTGGTGGCTCAGGTTTCTGCCAGCAGCTTCTCGATGAGCTGGTGCAGTTCGGGGAAATTCGGGGCACCTACATAGGTCTTCACAATCTCCCCACGCTTGTTCACGATGAAGGTCGAGGGCGTGAGCCGCACATCGCCCCAGGCCTGGGCCACCTTGCCAGTGTTGTCGATCGCCACCTTGAAGGGCAGTTTGCGGGTTTCGGCAAAGTTCACCACGTAGCTGGGCGGGTCGTAGCTCATGGCCACGGCGAGCGTGTCGAAGCCTTTGGCGTGGTACTTTTTGTAGGTGGCCACGATCTCGGGCATTTCGGCCACGCAGGTGGTGCAGCTGGTGGCCCAGAAATTCACAAGCGTGACCTTGCCGCGCAGATCGGCGGTGGATTGGCTCGTGCCGTTTAGCAACACGAAGGTGGATTCCGGTGCCGCAGAGCGGCCTGTATCCAGGTACACATAGGCACCCACGGCCGCAAATGCTGCCACTGCCACCCCTGCCGCCCAATGCTTGATCGCCATGACTTGTCCATTCATCCTGAAACTGTGGCCCCTGTGGGTACCCGGGCCTGCTACCGGCATTGTGCCGGACCTGCCCTAACAACAACGCCCGTCTTCACGGGTGGCCCGCAGGCCGAACTTGGGATGGAGTCGGCTTGGCGGGCAAAAGTTCGCCCGCAGGGGATGCCGCCTGTTGATCTGGGTCACTGTGCCGATAATCGACCGATGAACTGGACACCAACCCGGGCTGCTGCCCTGCCACCGTTGCTGTGGCTGCTCGTGGGCTGCAGCCCTGCGCTGAACTGGCGCAGCGTGCCTTTGCCCGACGCCGGCATCACCATCACCTTGCCTTGCAAGCCTGACCAGGCCACGCGCACGGTCGAACTGGCGGGGGTGCCCGTCGAGCTGTCCATGGCGGGCTGCGATGCCGACGGCGCCACATTTGCCGTGTCGCATGCGGCCCTGGCAGACCCTGCCCAGGCGGGTGCTGCCCTGCGGCACTGGCGGGCCGCTGTGGTCGCCAACCTCGGCGCGGGCGCCGCAGCCACGGCGGCTGATACGCCGTATGCCCCCAAGGGTGCACTGCCCCTGCCGCAGTCGGTGCGCACCGTGGTGCAAGGCCAGCGTGCCGATGGCAGCCCCGTGTTTGCCCAGGGCGTGTGGTTTGCGCGCGCTGCGGGGCCGCAGATGCGTCTGTACCACGCGGTGGTTTACACGGGCAAGCCCCGCCCCGAGTTGGCCGACCAGTTCTTTGCAGGGATGGTGCTCCAATGACCGGGCATGCAGTGCTGCCCAGGCGGGCAGCGGTCATCGTTTTTCTGGCCTTTGCCTTCGCCTACTTCCTGTCGGCGCTGGTGCGGGCGGTTACGGCCACGCTGGCGCCCACACTGGCGCAGGAGTTTTCGCTGCAGGCCAGCGACCTGGGCTTGCTTGCGGGCGGGTACTTTCTGGGCTTTGCGGCCACGCAGCTGCCGCTGGGCACCTGGCTGGACCGGCATGGCCCCCGCAAGGTGGCGCTGGGATTTCTGGGCGTGGCCGTGGTGGGCAGCCTGGTGTTTTCGGTGGCGACGGGGTTTTCGGGCCTGCTGGCCGGGCGTGTGTTGTGTGGCGCAGGGGTCAGCGCCTGCCTGATGGCGCCGCTCACGGGCTATAGGCGCTGGTTTGAGCCCACTGCGCAGATGCGCGCCAACTCCTGGATGCTGATGACGGGCTCGCTGGGCATGGTGGCGTCCACGCTGCCGGTGCAGTGGGCGCTGCCGCTGGTGGGGTGGCGGCCGCTGTTCTGGGGGTTGGCGGCGCTGATCGCGCTGTCGATGGTGGTGATTGCCGTCTGGGTGCCCGGCTGGGCGGCGGGCACACCGGGCGCGGGCGGTGGTGGCGGTGGTGATGCCACAGCGGAGCGCGGCCCCAGCGGTGTCACTGTGCCACCGGGCTATGCGATGGTGTGGCGCCACCCGTATTTCCAGCGCCTGGCGCCCCTGGGCTTCTTTGTGTACGGCGGCATGGTGGCCATGCAGACGCTATGGGCAGGCCCATGGATGCAGCGGGTGGCGGGCTACTCACCGCTGGAGGCTGCCACGGGGCTGTTCTGGATCAACGTGTCGATGCTCTGCACGTTCTGGACCTGGGGCATGGTCAACCCCTGGCTGCTGCGCAAGGGGCTGGGAGCGGACCGGCTGATGGCTGCGGGCTTGCCGCTGTGCCTGGTGGTGTTGCTCGGCATCATTCTCGCGGGGCCGCAGGCGGGAGGCGGTGCCTGGGCGCTGTTTTGTGTGTCGTGCACGTTTGTGTCGCTGTCGCAGCCTGCGGTGGCCATGGCGTTCCCGCAGGCGCTGGCGGGGCGCGCGCTGTCAGCCTACAACCTCGTGATTTTTGCGGGCGTGTTTGTGGTGCAGTGGGGCATTGGCCTGGGGGTGGACGCCTTTGCCGCGGCCGGCCTGTCCACGGTGCAGTCGTTCCAGGCCGCGATGGCGGTGTACCTGGCGTGCAACGCGGTCGCCTACGCGTGGTTCCTGCTGCAGGGGCGGCGCCATAATGTGTTGCAAACCACCACGCCATGAGCACCACCAGCATCCTCATCATTGCCCACGCCCCGTTGGCCCATGCACTGCGCGAATGTGCGCTGCATGTGTTTCCCGACTGCGGCGACAACGTGGCCGCTCTCGACGTGCAGCCCAACCAGCCGCCCGAAGAGTCGCTGGCGCAGGCCCGCATCATGCTGCAGCAGCTGGGCGCAGATTCCACCCTGGTGCTCACCGACGTGTTTGGTGCCACCCCCTGCAACGTGGCGCAGCGCGTGATCGAGAACGTGCGCTCGCGCCTGGTGACGGGGGTCAACCTGCCCATGCTGCTGCGGGCAGTGAGCTACCGCCACGAACCCCTCGACGCGGTGGTCACCCGCGCCGTGGTGGGGGGCACCCAGGGCGTGATGCAGGTGGCCATCTCCGCGCCGCAGAACCAGAACACCCGAAATCGACATGATCAAGATACGTACGACCATCAGCAATAAATTGGGCCTGCATGCCCGCGCTTCGGCCAAGCTGACCAAGCTGGCTGGCAGCTTCCCCTGTGAGGTTTTCATGAGCCGTGGCGACCGCCGCATCAACGCCAAGAGCATCATGGGCGTGATGATGCTGGCCGCCGGCATGGGCACTGAGGTGGAGATTGAAACCAACGGGGATCGTGAACAGGAGGCCATGGATGCCCTGCTGGCCTTGATTGCCGACAAATTTGGTGAGGGTGAATGACTTTTTCCGTCCACGGTCTCGCAGTCGCTCGCGGCATTGCCATCGGCCGTGCCGTGCTGGTGGCGTCCAGCCGTGTGGACGTGGCGCACTATTTTGTGAAGCCAGAACAGGTCGAGGGCGAGATTGAGCGGGTGCGCAACGGCCGCAATGCCGTGGTCGAGGAACTGCAGCGCCTGCAGACCGACATGCCCGCCGATGCGCCGCATGAGCTGACCGCGCTGCTCGACGTGCACCTGATGCTGCTGCAGGACGAGGCCCTCACGGGCGGCGTCAAGCACTGGATCACCGAGCGCCTGTACAACGCCGAGTGGGCGTTGACCACGCAGCTTGAAGTCATCGCGCGCCAGTTCGACGAGATGGAGGATGAGTACCTGCGCGAGCGCAAGGCTGACCTGGAACAGGTGGTCGAGCGCATCCTGCGCTACATGAAGGGCGTGGCCAGCCCCGTGGCGCCGCCGCCCAGCAGTCCGCGCCGCCACAAGCAACTGGGCCTGCAGCAAGACCTGCTGCTCGACGATACGGTGGACGTGCCCCTGGTGCTGGTAGCGCACGACCTCTCGCCCGCCGACATGCTGCAGTTCAAGCAAAGCGTGTTCGCCGGCTTCGTCACTGACGTGGGCGGCAAGACATCGCACACCGCCATCGTGGCGCGCAGCATGGACATCCCGGCCGTGGTCGGTGCGCGCGCCGCGAGCCAGCTGGTGCGGCAGGACGACTGGGTCATCATCGACGGCGATGCAGGTGTGGTCATTGTCGATCCGTCGCCCATCATCCTGGCCGAATACGGCTTTCGCCAGCGCCAGGTGGAGCTCGAGCGCGAGCGGCTGGCCCGGCTGCGCCACACCCCCGCCATCACCATCGACGGCCACAAGATCGAGCTTCTGGCCAACATCGAACAACCCGGCGACGCGGCCACCGCCGTGCGCGCCGGGGCCGTGGGCGTGGGCCTGTTCCGCAGCGAATTCCTGTTCATGGGCAAAACGGGCAACCTGCCCGGCGAGGACGAGCAGTACCGCGCCTACTGCGAGGCCATTGACGGAATGCAGGGCCTGCCCGTCACCATCCGCACCATCGATGTGGGCGCTGACAAGCCGCTGGACCACAAGAGCCACAAGGACAACTACCTGAACCCCGCGCTGGGCCTGCGCGCCATCCGCTGGAGCCTGGCCGACCCGGCCATGTTTCGCACCCAGCTGCGCGCTGTGCTGCGTGCGGCGGCGCATGGCAAGGTCAACCTGCTGTTCCCCATGCTGGCGCACACGCACGAAATTCAGCAGACGCTCGCCCAGGTAGACCTGGCCCGGGGGGAGCTGGATGCGCGTGGCGAACCCTACGGCCCGGTGCAGCTGGGCGCAATGATCGAGGTGCCCGCCGCCGCGCTCATGGTGCGCACCTTCCTCAAGTACTTCGACTTTCTCTCCATCGGCACCAACGACCTGATCCAGTACACCCTGGCCATCGACCGTGCCGACGAGGCTGTGGCCCATCTGTACGACCCGCTGCACCCCGCCGTGCTGCGCCTGGTGGGCGACGTGATCGCCGAGGGGGAGCGCCAGGGCAAGAGCGTGTGCGTGTGTGGCGAGACGGCGGGCGATGTGACCATGACGCGCCTGCTGTTGGGCCTGGGCCTGCGCAGCTTCTCCATGCACCCCGCGCAGATCCTGGCGGTGAAGCAGGAGGTGCTGCGCGCTGACACGCGCAAGCTGGCGCCCTGGGCGCAGCAGGTGCTGGAGGGCGACGAACCTGCGGCGTTGCTGAGCTCTTGAGCGATAGGTTTTGCTCTTAAAATAATAGCTGTTAGCGCTTTATAGATGAGCGCTAGAGGCCAATCTGACGCGTATTTCTCATGGTCAGCGCGCCCGCATCCCCATCACTGCCGCGCTGATGATCATCACCGTGGCCAGTGCGATGCTCCAGCTGAACGAGCGGCCACTCACCACGATCAGCAGCGCGGTGGACGCCAGCGGCGTGATGTAGCTCAGGATGCCGATGTGCCGCGCGTCCCCGAGCTTGAGCGCCTTGTCCCACATGAAAAACGACGCCCCCAGCGGCCCCAGGCCCAGCACTGCCAGCAGGGCCCAGTCGCGCGGCTGCAGCGCCACGGCGGGCTCCAACACCACATGGCACAACAGGGACAGCACGCCGGACCCCAGTCCGAACAGGCCGATGGCCGTGGTCGGAAAAGCCGCCACGCGCTTGGTCATGAGCGAGTACGTGGCCCAGATGAATGCTGCGGCCAACGCGGGCAGGTAGCCCCAGGCCAGCGTGCCACTCAGCTCGCGTCCACCCGCAATCGCAATGGCTGCGCCCCCAAAACCCAGCAGCGCCGCCAGCACATGCGGCAGGCGCAGCGCCACACCGGGCAGCACCACAGGCGAGAGCACCACGATGAACAGCGGCCACAGGTAGTTCACCAGATTGGCCTCCACGGGCGGCGCGTGGCGCAGCGCAATGAACAGCAGGAAGTGGTACGCAAACAGGCCATACACACCGAGCGCTAGCGTGCGCAGTGGAATGCGCCACTGCGACGGGTCACGCAGCACAAACGGCCAGGCTGGCACGCTGCCGATGATGAGCGCAATGCCCGTGAGCAGGAACGGTGGAATGTGGGTGAGCGAGACACCCAGCGAGGCGAGGGAGGCCCACAGCGCGATGGCGCCCAGGGCGTACAGGTTGGCTTGCATGGCGCCGAGCTTACGCGCGCAGGACATTCGGAATCGTCGCGCAACGATGGTCCGTCGTCGCGGGTTGATCGTCGGCTGGACGCGGCAGCCTTTGTCAGTGATTCAGTGATTCAGTGATCTTCAGCGCGCCGCAGTGCCGCCGTGAGGGCCGAGGGCGAGCGGTAGCCCGTGCGCCGCGCCACTTCGGCCACGGCCATGCCTGTGCCCCGCAGCAGCCGCGCCTGTGCCAGGCGCTGGCCGCGCAGCCAGGCCATGGCACCCATGCCCTGGTCTTCGCGGCACCTGGTAGCGAACTGGCTGGGGCTCAGATGCACCTGCGCCGCCAAGTCGGCAACGTTGAGTTCGCGGTGCCATTGCAGGGCTGCCCAGCGCTGCAGAGCAGGCCAATCGATAGTGCGTTGGCGCGTGGATCGGTGGAGGGATTTATGGGGTGCTGAGCCCGCCAGCCACGCTTCCAGCAGCAATGCAGGGCCGTGGGTCTGCGCCAGCGGGCGGCCTTGTTGCAATGCGCTGGCCAGGTAGTGCGCCAGGGGCAGCGCATCGGTGGGCAGTGCGGTAGTGAGCTGCGCGCTGGCGCACTGCGCCCAGCCGGGGTGAGCGCTGTCGAGCACCAGGCAGACGCTGCCGCGCGACGATTCGAAGTCGTGGCGATCCCCCGGCGCAATCACGCAGCCGCCACCGGGCGCCACGCGCACACCGTGCCCCGCGACTTCCAGGTCCAGTGCGCCGGAGAGACCCAGCAGTATCTGGAAGTGATCGTGGCTATGGCTGCCCGGCGATGCGCCGTAGCGCCGCAGCGAGAGCGATTCCGCCGCGCCCATGATCGTGCTCTGGGTTGCGCGTCCCGCCAGGCTTAAACGCCAGCGGCGTGCGCCTGCTGGTCCGCGTGGTAGCTGCTGCGCACCATGGCGCCAACCGCAGCGTGGCTGAAGCCCATCTTGTAGGCCTCTTCCTCGAACATCTTGAAGGTGTCGGGGTGCACGTAGCGGCGCACGGGCAGGTGGCTGTTGCTGGGCGACAGGTACTGGCCGATGGTCAGCATGTCGATGTTGTGTTCGCGCATGTCGCGCATCACCTGCAGAATCTCTTCGTCCGTCTCGCCCAAGCCAACCATGATGCCGCTCTTGGTGGGGACATTGGGGTGCAGGGCCTTGAATTTTTTCAGCAGATTCAGGCTGAACTGGTAGTCGGAGCCTGGGCGCGCTTCCTTGTACAGGCGGGGTGCGGTTTCCAGGTTGTGGTTCATCACGTCGGGTGGCGCGGCTTTCAGGATTTCGAGCGCACGGTCGTCGCGGCCCCGGAAGTCGGGCACCAGGATCTCGATCTGCGTGGCGGGCGACAACTCGCGGATGTTCTGGATGCACTCCACAAAATGGCCGGAGCCGCCGTCGCGCAGATCGTCGCGATCCACGCTCGTGATCACCACGTACTTGAGCTTGAGCGCGGCGATGGTCTTGGCCAGGTTCAGGGGCTCGTCCTTGTCCAGCGGGTCGGGGCGGCCGTGGCCCACGTCGCAGAACGGGCAGCGGCGCGTGCACTTGTCGCCCATGATCATGAAGGTGGCCGTGCCCTTGCCGAAACACTCGCCGATGTTGGGGCAGGAGGCTTCTTCGCACACCGTGTGCAGCTTGTGCTCGCGCAGGATCTCCTTGATCTCGTAGAAGCGTGTGGTGGGGCTGCCCGCCTTCACGCGAATCCACTCGGGCTTCTTGAGCACTTCGCCTTGCTCGACCTTGATCGGAATGCGCGAGAGCTTGGCGGCCGCTTTTTGCTTGGCCAGCGGGTTGTAGGCTTCGGTGGATTGCGCTTCGCGGACGACTTCAGGGGTGCTCATGGCATGTAGGCAGGTTCAGGGCGCCAACCGGATGCTGAGCTGCTGGCCCAGCACCTGCGCGGCTTCTTCCCAGGTGGTGTGGACCCCGATTGTAGAAAGGTCCACCGTTTGCAAACCTGCGTAACCGCAAGGGTTGATGCGCGCAAAGGGCTCCAGGTCCATCGCCACATTGAGCGCCACGCCGTGGTAAGTGCTGTGCCGACTGACCTTGATACCCAGGGCGGCGATCTTGCCCAGGCCCTCGAAGTCCGGGATTGGCGCCGCCGTGCCGATGCGCTTTTGCGGACGCTGCGGCAGCAGGGCGTGGCTGTGTGGGTCGTCCAGCCGCACATAGATGCCAGGCGCGCCGCCCACGCGGTGGCCTGTGATGCCAAAGTGCGCCAGCGTGCGGATCACGGCTTCTTCCACGCGGTAGACGTACTCCTTGACGAAGTAACCTGCGCGCTGCAGGTCGATCAGTGGATAGGCCACCACCTGGCCGGGGCCGTGGAAAGTGACCTGCCCGCCACGGTTGGTAGCTACCACCGGAATGTTGCCCGGGTTCAGCACGTGATCACTTTTGCCTGCGAGCCCTTGTGTGTACAGCGGTGCGTGCTCGCACACCCAGAGCACGTCGGGTGTACCGGCCGAACGCGCGGTTGTGTAGTCCTGCATGGCCTGGACGGTGGTGGCGTAGTCCACGCGGCCCAGCATGCGAATGTCGATGGTCATGCGGCAAATATGCTGCAGCCCCGGGGCTACAGCACCACTTTCACCAGGGGGTGTGACGACAGTGCGCGGTACAGGTCGTCGAGCTGCTCCCGGCTGGTCGCGGTGATGGTGATGGTTACTCCGAGGTAATTGCCAGCGCGGCTGTCTCGCAGTTCAATGGTGCTGGCGTCAAAAGTGGGGTCGAACTGGCGGGCCAGTTCAGTGACAGCATGCACGAAGCCGTCCACCTTGGCGCCCATGACCTTGATGGGGAACCTGGAGGGGTATTCGATCAACGAGTCTTTGCGTGGATCGTTAGCCTGTGTGTCGAGGCCATTGGCAGGTGGTGGGCTGGAGGTTGTCATGGTGCGTACTGCTTCGGTTTCAATAGCTGGCGGGGCATTGCCATTGTGCGCCAGCGGGGTTGTTGTGCTGCCGCTTGGGTGCAGGCAGCCTGCCCCAGGCCAGTGCACGGCAGTGCGGAAAGGATCGGAAAGCCGTTGGCCTGTCACCACAACAGCGCATGCACGCGCACCGGTTTTGGGCCGGGCTTGCAGGTCTTTGTCGTGCGTCACGGGTTTTTACTTATAATTAGAGGCTTTGTGAAAGTTGCAGTCTGTAACGCGGGCGTCATTCAACAATGAAAACAATCCCGCCAGAGACTGAAATTGAGGCTGAAGAATCTGACTTCAAGCCCCTGACGGCCGAGGAGGCCGAGGTGTGGCGCAGTCGCAATCCTTCCATCTCTGTGTGGAAGGTGGTGGCGGGTCAGGCACTGGTCGGGATGCTGGTGGCCCTGGTGGCCTGGGCTCTGACGGGCAGGGCATCGGTGGGCTGGTCTGCGGCTTATGGTGCGCTGGCTGTGGTGGCTCCGGCAGCGTTGTTTGCACGCGGTGTGTTGCGCCATTCGGCGTCTTCCAAGCCGCGTGCCGCCATGGTGGGATTCTTTGGTTGGGAGATTGCCAAGATCGTGCTGACGGTGGCGCTGCTTGCTGCGGCACCTCGGCTGGTGTCGGGCTTGAGCTGGATTGCCTTGCTGGTTGGCATGGTGGTCGCAATGAAAACGTACTGGGTGGCGCTTTTGGTGCGACCCGGTGTCCGAAAAACCGATTGATATAGAGAAGAGTTGTCCGATGGCCGCAGAAGCGCACGCTCCGACTGCAAGTGAATACATCGTTCACCACCTGCAGCATCTTCAAAACGTCAACCAGACCAAGATTGTTGATTTCACCGTCATCAACTACGACTCGATCATCGTCGGTCTGGTTCTGGGTGTGCTCACCCTTTTGATTCTGTGGTCAGCTGCCCGTAAGGCAACCTCCGGTGTGCCCGGTCGCTTCCAGGCGGCGGTGGAAATGCTGGTCGAGATGGTGGACAACCAGGCCAAGGCCAATATCCACAATGCCGAGAGCCGCAAGTTCATTGCTCCTCTGGGTCTCACGGTGTTTGTCTGGATCTTCCTGATGAACTTCATGGACATGTTGCCGGTGGATCTGCTGCCCGCCATCTGGGCCAAGATCTATGGCGCTGCTGGTCATGATCCCCACCACGCCTATCTGCGTGTCGTGCCTACGGCCGACCTGTCCACCACCCTGGGGCTGGCATTTGCCATTCTGATCCTGCGCTTCTGGTACAGCGTCAAGATCAAGGGCGCTGGCGGCTGGGCGCATGAACTCGTGTCGGCTCCGTTCGGCACCAGCAAGAACCCCATCTTCGCCCTGATTCTGGGCGTCGTGAATCTGCTGATGCAGATCATTGAATATGTCGCCAACACCGTATCGCATGGCATGCGGTTGTTCGGCAACATGTACGCCGGTGAACTGGTGTTCATGCTGATCGCCCTGATGGGTGGTGCGGCTGCACTGTCGCTGTCGGGTGTGCTGCTGCCTGTGGGCCACGTCATCGCTGGCACCATCTGGACGCTGTTCCACATTCTGGTGATCTCTCTGCAAGCCTTCATCTTCATGATGCTTGCACTGATCTACCTCGGTCAGGCGCACAACGCGCACTAACGGTTCCCTTTCGTTTCCCTTTTCTTTTTCAACCTTTCTTTTTTTAACTCAGGAGTCATCATGGAAAACATTCTCGGTCTCGTCGCTCTGGCTTGTGGTCTGATCGTTGGTCTGGGCGCTATCGGCGCTTCCATCGGTATCGCACTGATGGGCGGCAAGTTCCTCGAATCGTCGGCACGTCAGCCTGAACTGATCAACGAACTGCAAACCAAGATGTTCATCTTGGCTGGTCTGATCGACGCCGCCTTCCTGATCGGCGTGGCTATCGCTCTGCTGTTCGCTTTCGCCAACCCCTTCGCTTCGACGTTCTTGGCCAACCTGCCCAAGTAAGTCCCGTTCAACGCCACTCTAGAAAGGTGTTGCCGTGAGTATCAATGCGACCCTGTTCATTCAGGCCATCGTCTTCTTGATCCTGGTGTGGTTCACGATGAAATTCGTGTGGCCCCCGATCGCGAAGGCGTTGGATGAACGAGCCCAGAAAATCGCCGAAGGCCTCGCTGCTGCCGACCGTGCCAAGTCCGAACTGACCGCTGCCAACCAGCGCGTCGAAAAGGAGCTGTCACAGGCGCGCAACGAAACGGCCTCGCGTCTTGCGGACGCCGACCGACGTGCCCAGGCCATCATCGAAGAAGCCAAGGCACGCGCCACGGAAGAAGGCAACAAGATTGTTGCCTCCGCCCGTGCCGAAGCCGAGCAGCAAACGGTGCAAGCCCGCGAAGCCCTGCGTGAGCAGGTGGCAGCGCTGGCCGTCAAGGGTGCTGAGCAGATTCTCCGCAAGGAAGTCAATGCCGGCGTTCACGCCGACCTGCTCAACCGCCTGAAGACCGAGCTGTAAGGGGACACACATGGCTGAACTCGCCACCATTGCCCGCCCTTACGCCGATGCCCTGTTCAAGGCCGCTACTGCGGGTGCGGGCATGGACCTGGCCAGCACCGCTGACTGGGTCGATGAACTGGCGGCCATTGCCGCCAACCCCCAGTTGCGTCAGCTGGCGGACAACCCCAAGGTGACGGCAGACCAGGTGTTTGCCGTCTTCACGGGTGTTGCGCGTTCGGCGCTGTCCGATACGGCCAAGAATTTCCTGCGCACAGTCATCGACAACGGACGCATCAACGCGCTCCCGGAAGTGGCTTCGCAGTTTCGTACCCTCGTGAATCGCCGCAACGGCTCTTCGGATGCCGTGGTGTACAGCGCTTTTCCGATGGACAGTGCCGCACTGTCCGAGGTCAGCGCAGCGCTGGAAAAGCGCTTCGGCCGCAAGCTCAATCTCGCTGTTCAGCAGGACGAGTCCCTGATCGGCGGCATTCGCGTAGTGGTGGGTGACGAGGTGCTGGACACTTCGGTCAAGGCCCGTCTTGAACAAATGAAAGCGGCCCTCACCGCGTAACGCGCGGCGAGGACAGCGAACCAAAGAAAGAAGGAAAGAGTCATGCAACTCAATCCCGCAGAAATTTCTGAACTTATCAAGAGCCGCATCGAAGGTCTGGCTGCCAGCAGCGATATCCGCAATCAGGGCACCGTGGTGTCTGTGTCGGACGGTATCGTTCGCGTTCACGGCCTGTCGGACGTGATGCAAGGCGAAATGCTGGAGTTCCCCGCCACCAAGGACGGCCAGCCTTCCTACGGTCTGGCGTTGAACCTTGAGCGCGACTCCGTCGGCGCCGTGATTCTGGGTGAGTACGAGCACATCTCCGAAGGCGACACCGTCAAGTGCACGGGCCGCATTCTGGAAGTACCCGTCGGTCCCGAGCTGATCGGCCGCGTGGTGAACGCCCTGGGCCAGCCCATTGATGGCAAGGGTCCTATCAACGCCAAGCTCACCGACGTGATCGAAAAGGTCGCTCCGGGCGTGATCGCCCGTAAATCGGTGGACCAGCCTCTGCAAACCGGCCTGAAGTCCATCGACTCCATGGTGCCTGTGGGCCGTGGCCAGCGCGAGCTGATCATTGGTGACCGCCAGACCGGCAAGACGGCAGTGGCCATCGACGCCATCATCGCCCAGAAGGGCCAAGGCGTGACCTGTATTTACGTTGCCATCGGTCAGAAGGCTTCGTCGATCAAGAACGTGGTGCGCGCACTGGAACAAGCCGGTGCCATGGAATACACGATTGTGGTGGCCGCATCGGCCTCCGAATCGGCCGCCATGCAGTATGTGTCGGCCTACTCCGGCTGCACCATGGGCGAATACTTCCGCGACCGTGGCGAAGACGCCCTGATTGTGTATGACGACCTGTCCAAGCAAGCTGTGGCTTACCGCCAAGTGTCGCTGCTGCTGCGTCGCCCACCAGGCCGCGAAGCCTACCCTGGCGACGTGTTCTATCTCCACAGCCGTCTGCTCGAACGTGCAGCCCGCGTGAATGCCGACTACGTCGAAGCCTTCACCAAGGGTGAAGTCAAGGGCAAGACCGGTTCGCTGACCGCACTGCCGATCATCGAAACGCAAGCTGGCGACGTGTCTGCTTTCGTGCCTACCAACGTGATCTCGATCACGGACGGCCAGATCTTCCTGGAAACCTCGCTGTTCAACGCCGGTATCCGCCCCGCCATCAACGCCGGTATTTCGGTGTCGCGCGTCGGTGGTGCTGCACAGACGAAGCTGGTGAAGAACCTGTCCGGTGGTATCCGTACCGACCTGGCCCAGTACCGTGAACTGGCTGCGTTCGCGCAGTTCGCTTCCGACCTCGATGAAGCCACCCGCAAGCAGCTCGACCGCGGTGCCCGCGTGACCGAACTGCTCAAGCAGGCGCAGTACAGCCCGCTGTCCATCTCGCTGATGGCTTCCACGCTGTTTGCTGTGAACAAGGGCTTCATGGACGACATCGACGTCAAGAAGGTTCTCGACTTCGAACACGGCCTGCACCAGTTCCTGAAGACCAGCCACGCCGCTCTGCTGGCCAAGCTGGAACAGGCCAAGGCCATGGACAAGGACGCAGAAGCCGAATTGACCGCAGCCATCGCCGCGTTCAAGAAGTCGTTCGCTTAAACCGGACGAGGAGCCATCATGGCAGCAGGCAAGGAAATACGCGGCAAGATCAAGTCGGTGGAGAACACCAAAAAGATCACCAAAGCCATGGAAATGGTGGCTGCATCCAAAATGCGCAAGGCGCAAGAGCGGATGCGGGCTGCCCGCCCTTACAGCGAGAAGATCCGCAATATTGCAGCCAATCTCGGCCAGGCCAACCCTGAATACGTGCATCCGTTCATGAAAGTGAACGATGCCAAGACGGCTGGCGTGATCGTGGTGACGACCGACAAGGGCCTGTGCGGTGGCATGAACACCAACGTGCTGCGCGTCGTGACGTCCAAGCTGCGTGAGCTGCAGGGCGCTGGCGTGTCCACCGAGGCGGTTGCCATTGGCAACAAGGGCCTGGGTTTCCTGAACCGTGTCGGTGCCAAGGTGGTTTCGCACGTGACGGGCCTGGGCGACACGCCCCATCTGGACAAGCTGATCGGACCGGTCAAGGTGCTGCTCGATGCGTATGCAGAAGGCAAGATCAACGCGGTGTATCTCTCGTACACCAAGTTCATCAACACCATGAAGCAGGAATCGGTGGTGGAGCAGTTGCTCCCCCTGTCGTCCGCGCAGATGCAGGCCGACAAGACTGAACATGGCTGGGACTACATCTACGAGCCCGATGCACAGACCGTGATCGACGATCTGCTGGTCCGCTATGTCGAGTCCCTGATCTACCAGGCCGTTGCGGAAAACATGGCGTCCGAGCAGTCGGCACGCATGGTGGCCATGAAGGCCGCCACCGACAACGCCGGCAGCGTCATTGGCGAGTTGAAGCTGGTCTACAACAAGACGCGCCAGGCAGCGATCACGAAAGAACTTTCGGAAATCGTGGCTGGCGCCGCTGCTGTGTAAGCAGCTCAACCAACATCTTTATTGGAGCGAAAAATGGCTCAAGTGCAAGGCAAGATTGTTCAATGTATCGGCGCTGTGGTGGACGTTGAGTTCCCGCGCGACCAGATGCCCAAGATTTACGACGCTCTGAAGCTCGACGGCTCGACCCTGACGCTGGAAGTGCAGCAGCAGCTGGGCGACGGCGTGGTGCGTACCATTGCGCTGGGTTCGTCCGACGGCCTGCGCCGCGGCATCATGGTGACCAACACCGGCAACTCCATCACCGTGCCCGTGGGCAAGGCGACGCTGGGCCGCATCATGGACGTGTTGGGTGCTCCCATCGACGAACGTGGTCCCGTGAGCCAGGAACTGACGGCCTCCATCCACCGCAAGGCCCCTGCGTACGACGAACTGTCGCCTTCGCAAGAGCTGCTGGAAACCGGCATCAAGGTGATTGACCTTGTGTGCCCGTTCGCCAAGGGCGGTAAGGTGGGCCTGTTCGGTGGTGCTGGTGTGGGCAAGACCGTGAACATGATGGAACTCATCAACAACATCGCCAAGGCCCACAGCGGTCTGTCGGTGTTCGCTGGTGTGGGCGAGCGTACCCGCGAAGGGAACGACTTCTACCATGAAATGGCCGATTCCGGCGTGGTCAACCTGGAGAAGCTCGAAGAGTCCAAGGTTGCCATGGTGTACGGCCAGATGAACGAGCCCCCAGGTAACCGTCTGCGCGTTGCGCTGACCGGCCTGACCATCGCCGAGTCGTTCCGCGACGAAGGCCGTGACGTGCTGTTCTTCGTGGACAACATCTACCGCTACACGCTGGCCGGTACCGAAGTGTCCGCTCTGCTGGGCCGCATGCCTTCCGCCGTGGGCTACCAACCTACGCTGGCCGAAGAAATGGGCCGTCTGCAAGAGCGTATTACGTCGACCAAGGTCGGCTCGATCACCTCCATCCAGGCCGTGTACGTGCCTGCCGATGACTTGACCGACCCATCGCCTGCCACGACGTTCGCCCACTTGGACTCCACCGTGGTGCTTTCGCGTGACATCGCCTCGCTGGGTATCTACCCTGCCGTGGATCCTCTGGACTCCACCAGCCGCCAGCTGGACCCGAACGTCGTGGGCGAAGACCACTACGCTACGGCCCGTGCGGTGCAAGGCACGCTGCAGCGCTACAAGGAACTGCGCGACATCATCGCCATTCTGGGCATGGACGAACTGGCACCTGAAGACAAGCTGGCCGTGGCCCGCGCGCGCAAGATCCAGCGTTTCCTGTCGCAGCCTTTCCACGTGGCCGAAGTGTTCACGGGCTCGCCAGGCAAGTACGTTCCGCTGTCGGAAACCATCCGTGGTTTCAAGATGATCGTGAACGGCGAATGCGATCACCTGCCAGAACAGGCGTTCTACATGGTGGGCACCATTGACGAAGCCTTCGAAAAGGCCAAGAAGGTGGCCTGATTGCCCGGCGGCTGAGCAGCCTACCGCCGCTCGGCCTTCAGCAATCAAGCAACCCACCTTTTCCTAGGAGCAATGATGAACACCATCCACGTTGATGTGGTCAGTGCCGAAGAGTCCATCTTCTCCGGTGAAGCGCGTTTCGTGGCGCTGCCGGGCGAAGCTGGCGAGTTGGGCATCTATCCCCGCCACACCCCGCTGATCACCCGTATCAAGCCGGGCTCGGTGCGCATCGAAATGGCTGACGGTTCCGAAGAGTTTGTCTTCGTGGCCGGTGGCATTCTGGAAGTGCAGCCCAACTGCGTGACTGTGTTGTCCGATACCGCCATCCGTGGCAAGGATCTGGACGACGAGAAGGCCAACGCCGCCAAGGCCTCCGCCGAGGAAGCGCTCAAGAATGCCAAGAGCGAAATCGACCTGGCCAAGGCCCAGTCCGAACTGGCCGTGATGGCGGCGCAGATTGCTGCGCTTCGCAAGTTCCGCCAGAAGAAGTGATTCAGATCTTGGTGGATCTGCCCCAAAACCCGGCTTGGCCGGGTTTTTTTATGCCCGCCTGCTGCAAAACAGCAAGCGCTCATGGAAGTCTGCACTAAGGCAAGGCGGGGGACGTTTCCACCAGGTGAAGTTGCAGACCTTCGCACGCCACGGAAAGCACATCGCCGCTGTCCGCCTGGAGCAAATGCCGGCTGCTCAGAAAGGCACGCGCTATAGATAGTGAGCGCACGCTCAGCGACAGCGATTCAATCAGCAAGTGTTCTCCTGGAACCAGCTCCAGACAGACATCCGGCATGACTGCAATGGGATGGCCAGGCTGCGAGCCTGTGAGTGCCCGCCAACGGTGCTGGTGTGTTTGCACATCCGGGGTGCCCATGCGCAGGGCATGCAGTCCGGTGATTCCCAGGGGGCCGCCCCCGCTGTCCTGCAGGGCCTGCCGATGCTGCGCGCGGCGTTCTACGGGCGTTGCGGTTTCGGGCCAGGGGTAGAGCGCCGCACGCCGATCCCACTCACAAAAGAACACACAGCAGCTTGGAGCGGAAAGCTCGAGCAGCACGGAATTGGTGAAATTGGTGACCCTTTCGCCCCGGCTGTTCTCGGACTGGAAGGCGCGGGGAGGCTTGCAAGTGATGCCTGCCTCCATAGCGTGCTCCAGACTTTCGGCCAGGGGCGAAGCAGGCTCCAGAGCAAAACCGTGGATCAAGGGCGGTTGCGCATGGTCGGGAAGATCGCCGTTGGCGGTCGCCGCCCACAATTCGAGGTCTGTGTTGCCCAGATGGACCCAGCCATACGTGGCGAAATCAGTACGTTGCAAGGGCCAGGCCACGGGCAACCCGAAGGTCTCGCTGAAGAGCTGAAACAAAGGCTCGGCTGCGTGAAGGCGCAGCATGACATGGTCGATGGAGCGGTAGCTGGAAGCCATTGAGGTGTTCTGGGCCGGTGACTGGGCCATTGTCAATCTGTTCACGATTGGCAGGGCAGAAAAAAGCCGAGGCTCCGTGAGGGGCCTCGGCTTTTGAGCATGAGACTGCGTCGGCGTGCCGACCGCAGCACCTGCCGTGCAAATTACATGGCGCTGAATTCGCCCGAAGGGATCTTGCCAGTGCGCAGGGCTTCAGCAGCCTGGGCGCGCACAGCAGCGCGGTCAGCCGTGGACGTGTAGGTCACCACACGCGAACCGGCAGGCTCGATGCTGCGGGTCTGGGCCACGGTAGCGGCTTCAGCGGCCACTTCGGCACGGGTGCGGTTCGTGTCGAACTTCAGGGCAAATTGCGAACCATCGGCTTCGTCAGCGTGGGCGCCGAAAGCAGTGAAAGCGGCAACAGCGGCGATAGAGAGGAAACGGACAGACTTGTTCATGGTGAAACTCCAGTGAAATTCAAAAAATAGGGACGAGGTACTTGGCAATACGAAAACGTGTGAACCGTGGATTCAACAAGAATCAACCACGCTCACCCGAAGGGATCTGGCCAGCGCGCAGGGCTTCGGCAGCCTGGGCACGCACGGCAGCGCGGTCAGCCGTGGACGTGTAGGTCAACACACGCGAGCCTGCCGGCTCGATGGAGCGGGTCTGGGCAACGCTGGCGGCTTCTGCCTGCACTTCAGCGCGGGTGCGGTTGGTTTCAAATTTGGTAGCGAATTGCGAAGCATCGGCTTCGTCAGCCTGTGCGCCGAAAGAGGCGAAAGCGGCAACGGCAGCGATGGAGAGGAAGCGGGCGGTGTTGTTCATGATGAAAATCCTTGGAAGTTAAAAAGCGTCTCAAAAAAGCCGGGTCAAAAAACCATTCCTGAACCGGGTTCGGTGAGTCGCCTTGCGGGTTCGGCTCATCGATGGGTTGAACTGTACGCGGGTGAAGTCCAAAGAAAAACCACCGAGTCGCAAACTAACTGTTCCAGTATTGGAAACAATGGGCTGGGAACTTCGGTCGGGGATTTCGTAATGAGCGAGAAAATCGACTTGAAACAAGGTGATCTAGAGGAAAACCCTGCGGCTCATTTGGAACAGTGAGAATGCCCCGAAAGACATGCACGGCGCAGGAAGCGCCAGCCACTCCCCCAGCAAACCGCGCCCCTGCAGGGCCCGCAAATCGCTTGGACGGGCCGTCAAAAGCCCGCAGTGTCAACCCACTTTCTGGAGGCAACTCCGTGCGATCAGCCTCCTGCCCTGGAGGCTGCGCGCGCGATGTCTAGCGCAGCACCGGTGCGTCCGGCAATTCGTTGTGCCCGGGCGTATCGGGCAGGCGTGGAAAGTGCCGGGCAAGGCGCAACGACACGGCGTCGACGGCTTGTGCGAGGCCCTCTTCGTACTGCTCCTGGCGAAAGCGGGGAGCCATCAGCGCAATCACATCGCGCCATTCGTCCGCTGCCACATGCCGGGCAAGGCCCCGGTCGGCCACGATCTCTATCGCGTGTTCGGGCAGCAGCAGGTAGATCAAGACGCCGTTGTTGTGCTCGGTGTCCCACACGCGGTATTTGCTGAACAGCATGAGGGCGCGTTCGCGCGCGCTGGCGTTGCGGCGCAGGTAGCTCCAGGGCAGGCTGGCTTCGGCGACGATGCGGATCTGGCCCGTGTGCTGCTGCTCGCTGGCAGCCACCCGCGCGGCCAGGCGCTCCAGGGTGTCGCCGGGTAGCGCACGGCGTGCCTGGGGTTCGCCCCAGCGATGGCAGGCCAGGCGCCAGAGGGCGGCCGGTAAGGTCGCTATGGAGGTGGTGGTGGTTGATCCTGGACCCATGTTCACCAGTCCCCCGAGGCGCCGCCGCCTCCAAAATCGCCTCCGCCACCCGAGCTGAACCCGCCACTGTCGCTGCTGCTGCCACCGCCGCTCCAGCCTCCGCCGCCGACACCCGCGCCCCAGCCACCGACCGCCGCACCGCCTCGACCACGCCGTCGGCTGCTGCCACCGCCAGTGCCGCCGAAGATCCAGGTGTAAAGCAGTGCGAGGAGGCCGGCGCCGCCCGCCACGATCAGGCTGGAGGTGACCACAAAGGCCAACAAGCCCACACCGCCGCCCATGAGCAGGCCCCCGAGGCGGCTGCCAAAAATGCTGCGCATCACCGGTCCCGCCACCATCACGCCGAAAAACAAAAAGATGGCGAGGTCCGTCCAGTCGAATCCGTCGCGGCTGGTGTCGGGGCTGTGGACTGCGGTGCCGCTGTTGCTCGCGGGTGCTGGCAACGCCTCACCGGCTATGCGTGCGGAGAGCTGGGTGACTGCGTCGCGCAGGCCGCCTGCATAGTCGCTTTGCTGGAACCGGGGCTTCATGGCGCCGTCGATGATGCGCGCTGCTGCAATGTCGGGGACGGCGCCTTCCAGGGCCTTGGCGACCTCGATGCGCATCTTGCGGTCGTTCTTGGCCACGATCACGAGCACGCCGTCACCCACGTCGCGGCGCCCGATCTTCCAGGTGTTGCCCACGCGGTTGGCGAACGATGCAATGTCTTCGGGAGCGGTGGTGGGCACCATCAGCACCACCACCTGCGCGCCCCGGGTCTGCTCCAGCGTTTGCAGCTGCGTCTCCAACGCGGCCTTGTCGGAGGCGCTCAGGGTGCCGGTCTGGTCGATGACGGGGCCGGTGAGCACGGGCACGGGCAACAGACCGCCGTCAGCATGCGCCCATGGGGCTGCAAATGCTACCAATAATATAGCTATCAGCGCTTTGCAGATAAGCGCTAGGGGCATATTTTTCTCAAATTTTCAGCGGTGGAGAGTACCGCGTTCAAGGCTTGGGCTTGGACGCGGAGAAATCCACGGTGGGCGGCGCGGAGATCTGGGCTTCGTTGGCCACGGTGAAGCTGGGCTTGGGCGCATAGCTGAACGCGATGGCGGTCAGGTTTGTGGGAAAGCTGCGCGCGAGCACGTTGTATTCCTGCACCGTCTGGATGTAGCGGTTGCGCGCCACGGTGATGCGGTTCTCGGTGCCTTCCAGCGTCACGCGCAGGTCGCGAAAGCCCTGGTTGGCCTGCAGCGTGGGATAGCGCTCGGACACCACCATCAGCCGCGACAGCGCGCCCGACAACTCGCCCTGCGCCTGCTGGAACTTGTTGAACGCCTCGGGGTTGTTCAGGGTTTCGGGCGTGACCTGAATCGAGGTGGCCTTGGCGCGCGCCTCGACCACGCGGGTCAGGGTTTCCTGCTCGAAGTTCGCCTCGCCCTTGACGGTGGCGACGATGTTGGGCACGAGGTCCGCACGGCGCTGGTACTGGTTGAGGACCTCGCTCCACGCGGCCTTGGACTGCTCGTCCAGCCGCTGGAAGTCGTTGTAGCCGCAGCCGGTCAATGCGCTCAGCGCCAGCAGGGCGGTCAGCAGGGCAAAAATGCGTTGGATCATGGTGGCTTCGCCAGGTGGAGTTCAGGGACAGTTTGGGGCACAGAGACAAGATGCCAAGGTGCCATCAACCGGCAGCTTGGCTGATTCTGCAACAAGTGCCGTACCTGGTGCCACTTTCCGGGCGGGCCACAAGGCTTTGGGAGATGGCCGCACAATAGCAACCCGCACATGGCGGGCCGCGTGGCCGCCGCGCCACCTTCCATCCCAGACGCCTCACCAACCACCATGCCCCGTTCTCGCGCCAGCGCCGCCACCCTCGGAGGTTCCTCGGACGAAACCGAAGCCGCGTTCTATGAGGCTTTGCAGCGGGGCGACATCGAGCTTTTGATGTCCTGCTGGGCAGAAGACGACGACATCATCTGCGTGCATCCCGGCGGGCCCCGGCTGCTGGGTGCTGGGGCGATTCGCACGGCGTTCGAGGCGATGTTTTCGCATGGCACGGTGCGGGCGCGGCCGTTGCAGGTGCACCGTGTGGTGGCGCTGACAAGCGCTGTGCACAGCGTGGTCGAGCAGGTCGAGGTGATGCTGCCCGACGGCCTGCACCAGGCCGTGGTGCTGGCCACCAATGTCTATCACAAGACCCCGGAAGGCTGGCGCCTGGTGGCCCACCATGCGAGCCCCGGCGTCGCGCCCGATGCGCAGGTGGTGGACGCCCAACGGCCCGTGCTGCACTGAGTGGTGGGGCCTTGAATCCAAGCCTTTTTAGGGTCTGGCGCTTGATAGGAAAGCGCAAATAGCTATGAAATATGTAGCACCTCGATGGTTGCCCGGTGGACAGCTCCAGACCATCTGGCCAGCCCTGTATTCGCGCCGCGTGTTCGGCCCCCGCCCCGTGTACCGCCGAGAGCGCTGGGACACGCCGGACGGTGACTTTGTAGACGTGGATTTTCTGCTGGAGGAGGGTGCCACGGCGCCTGCGGCACTCCGGCCGCTGTTGGTGGTCTTCCATGGCCTGGAAGGCTCGTCGCGCAGCCATTACTGTGAGGCCTTTGCCGACTGGGCGCGCGAGCGCGGTTGGGCCTGCGCCTTGCCCCATTTCCGGGGTTGCAGTGGCGAGATCAACCGGGCGCCCCGCGCCTACCACTCCGGCGACCACGCAGAGATCGGCTGGATGCTGCAGCGCCTGCGTGCGTCGCACCAGGGCCCCTTGGTGGCCGTGGGGGTCTCGTTGGGCGGCAATGCGCTCTTGCGCTGGGCGGCCGAGGTGGGCGAAGACGCTGCGCGCAGCGCCGATGCCGTGGCGGCCGTGTGCTCGCCCATCGATCTGGCCGCAGGGGGGCACGCCATCGGGCGTGGCTTCAACCGACAGGTCTACACACGCATGTTCATGCGCACCCTGGTGCCCAAGGCGCTGCGCAAACTCGCGCAGCACCCCGGGTTGTTCGATCGCCAGGCACTGATGGCCGCGCGCGACCTGTATGCGTTTGACAACGTGTTCACCGCGCCACTGCATGGCTTTCGGAACACCGAGGACTACTGGCGGCGGGCGTCGGCCAAGCCGCTGCTGCACCACATCCGCGTTCCGGCCCTGGTGGTGAATGCGCGCAACGATCCGTTTGTCCCGGCCGCCAGCCTTCCGCTGCCGCACGAGGTGCGCAATGGGTTCGTCACGCTCTGGCAGCCGCCACACGGCGGCCACGTCGGGTTTGCCCATGGCCGCTTGCCGGGGCACGTGCGTGCCATGCCCGACGCGGTGGGCGGGTGGTTGGCGGAACACGCAGGGGCTGGGACGCGGGCGAGCGCACAATCGCCGCATGGATGACATCGTCAAACAGGCGCTGGCCAAGTGGCCCAACGTGCCCGACTGCTATGGCTGGCTGGGCCTGGACGCGCGTGGCCACTGGTACCTGCGCGATGACCAGGCCCAGGCAGCAGGGCCGTTTCCGCAGAGCAAGGGGTCTTTGCTGCAGCATGAAAAGCTCATCGGCTTCATCGCGCGCAATTACGAATCCGATGCGCAGGGACAATGGTTCTTTCAGAACGGGCCCCAGCGGGTGTATGTGGAGCTGGAGGCTACGCCCTGGATCTGGCGCATACAGTCCGATTTTTCGGTGGTGTCCCACACGGGCCGTGGCGCGGCGGTGCAGGACTGCCTGGTGGACGCGCAGGGCCATGTCTACCTGACGTCGGCGCTGGGCGTGGGCTTGGTGCATACGCTGGACGTGCCTCTGGTGGCCGAAGCCGTGGAAGCAGGGCGCTGGCTGCCGCAGGAAGTGCTGGCGGAAGAGTTGCCTGATCGCTACGGCTTTGTCATGAGCCCGCAGGGCCAGTGGGGTGCCCGCGAAACCCCTGGGTCACCGCGCATGGTGGATGCAAAGCAATCCTGAAAAGCAAAAAAGCCGGTCCACTGAACCGGCTTTTTTATGCCTGCATGCAATGCCCCAAAGGGTGCACCGCACTGCCGCAAGGGGAAGGCTTACTTGGCGGCGGCAGCCATGAACTCGACCGCTGCGCGCAGGTCGGCGTCGGACGCCTGGGCTGCACCGCCACGGGGAGGCATTGCGCCCTTGCCCTTGGCCACGCTGCTGTACAGCGCATCGATGCCGGCAGGCAGGCGGGCCGACCAGGCGGCCTTGTCACCAAACTTGGGAGCACCGGCTACTCCTGCAGCATGGCACACCTGGCAGGCCTGCTTGTACAGGGCTTCGCCTGCGCCTGCGCCCGCGGCGGCGGCCGCTGCCACCGGCGCGGCAGCGGCTGGCGCGGCTTCTGCGGCGGGGGCTGCTACTGCCACCGGCGTGGCGGGGGCGGCGGGAGCGGCTTCTGCGGCTGCCGGAGCAGCACCAGCCGCAGCGGGTGCTGCAGGCTCGGCAAATTTGGCACCGGCAGCATTGGCCATGTAGGCCACGGCCCGTGCGATTTCGGTGTCGTTGAAGTCGCCGCCACCTTGTGGGGCCATCGCACCCTTGCCCTTCAGGGCGGATTGCACCAGCGTTTCAAAGCCGGTCGCGATGCGGGCCGTCCAGGCGCCAGCATCGGCGAATTTGGGAGCACCAGCGGCGCCGGTTGCATGGCAGGCGGCGCACTGGCCCTTGTACACCTCTTCGCCAGCACGGAGAGGGCGGTTGGCGTCACGGATCTCGACCATGCCCACCTTCTGGATGCGCTCGGCAATGGCTTTCTCCGGATTGACGGCACCAGCGGCAGGCTTGTCTGCCGACGTGACGTACAGGACCAAGCCAATGATGGCAAAGATCGGAATCACAAACGAGAAAAGTACCGCGACCAGCAACTGCTTGGGGTTCTTGATCGGGCCGGTATGGGCTTCTTCGTGGTGGTTGTCGCTCATGACGTCCTCTAGTGTATCGGGGGCTTTGATGAAATCAACCTTAAATTATATCTGCGGGGCTGTTGCCTTCGGCTCAGGCCCGCGCGCGCCCTGTATCTCACCCCACACAGCCTGAGCCTGGCACGCGCCCGAAAACCATGGGGGCCGCGCCAAGCTTGCCGCCGCCTGCGTCAGGAAGGGTTGCCTGCTGCCGCTTCGGGTGCACCGCCGCCCAGGGCCTTGTACAGCGCCACCTGGTTTTGCAATTGGGCAAGTTTCACCTGCACCACAGCCTGTTGCGCCGTGAACAGCGAGCGCTGGGCGTCCAGCAGGTCCAGGTAGCTCGACACGCCATTGCGGTAGCGCAGATCAGACAGTTGCAGCCGGGCTGCCTCGGCCTGCGCCTGCAGCTGTTGCGCCTGCGCCTGCTCGCCCAGCGTGGCCTGGCCGGCCAGCGCGTCCGACACTTCGCGGAAGGCCGTCTGAATGGCTTTTTCGTATTGCGCGACGGCGATGCTGCGGCCCGCTTGGGCGCTTTCCAGGTTGGCCTGGTTGCGCCCTGCATCAAAGATGGGCAGCAGCAGGGAGGGTGCAATCGTGAACCCCCACGAGCCGCTCTTGAACAGGCCCGACAGCTCGCCGCTGGCGGTGCCTGCCTGCGCTGTGAGCGAGATGCGCGGGAAGAACGCGGCCCTGGCGGCGCCAATGTTGGCATTGGCAGCAATCAGCTGCTGCTCCGCCTGGCGGATGTCGGGGCGGCGGGTCAGTAGTTCGGATGGGAGCCCCGCCGGCAGCTGTGCCATGGCGGGGGCGGCTGCCAGTCTGCTGCCTGTGAGGCTGGCACGAATGTCATCGGGCAGGGCTTGTCCCAACAGCAACGCCAGGGCGTTTTCGTCGAGCGCGCGCTGGCGCTGCTGCTGGGCCAGCGTGGCCCGCGCCGCCTGGGTCAGTGACTCGGCCTGGCGAAAGTCCAGCTCCGAGGCCACGCCTGCATCGAGGCGCATCTTGGTCAATCGGATGGACTCCTCGCGCGAGGCGAGGGTCTGGCGCGACAGGTCCAGCAGTTCTTCATCGGCCAGAAGGTTCAACCAGCCGTTGGCTACGGCAGCCACGAGGCTGACCTGTGCGGCGTTGCGGCCTTCTTCGGTGGCGAGGTACTGGGCAAGGGCCTGTTCCTTGAGGCTTGCAATGCGGCCAAAGAAGTCGATCTCCCAGGCCGAAACGGCCAGGCCCACGCTGAACGAGTTGGTCAGATCGCCGGACCCTGCGGCGGGCGCGCGGCTCGCGTTGGCGGCCAGGCCCACGCCGGGGTACAGGTCGGCCCTGCGCACCTGGAATGTGGCGCGGGCCTGCTCGATGTTGAGCACGGCCACGCGCAGGTCGCGGTTGTTGGCCAGGGCCACCTCGATGAGCTGGCGCAGCCGGGGCTCGGCAAAATAATCTTGCCAGGGCGCGGCAATTGCAGTGCCTGGGGCTGCCGCGTCCGTCGTGGCATAGGTGGCTGGCACTGGCGCTGCAGGGCGCTCGTACGTGGGTATGAACGAACAGCCGGCCAGAAGCAGAGCCGTTGCCAGGGCGATGGCGGTAGTGCGTGGGTGATTAGTCATGGGTTCCAACTCCTGCTTCTTCTGCGTGGCGGCGGTTCATCTCCTGCTGGCGCGCGCTGCCCTTGAACAGACTGCGCACCACTACGAAGAACACGGGCACGAAGAACACGGCCAGCACCGTGCCGGTGATCATCCCGCCCAGCACGCCGGTGCCGATGGCGCGCTGGCTGGCCGAGCCGGCCCCCGACGCAATGGCCAGTGGCAACACCCCGAGGCCAAAGGCCATCGACGTCATAACGATGGGGCGGAACCGCAGGTGGGCCGCCGCCAGTGCCGACTCGATCACGCTCTTGCCCTGGGCTTGCAGGTCCTTCGCAAATTCGATGATCAAAATCGCGTTCTTGGCTGACAGCCCGATGATGGTGATCAGCCCCACCTGGAAGTACACGTCATTGGCATAGCCGCGCAGCAGGGTGGCCAGCAGCACGCCCAGCACCCCCAGCGGCACCACGAGAATCACGGCCAGCGGAATCGACCAGCTCTCATACAACGCGGCCAGGCACAAGAACACGGCCAGGATGGCAAAGCTGTAGAGGATCAGCGACTGGGAGCCCGCCAGCTTTTCCTCGCGCGACTGGCCGGTCCATTCGAAGCCGAAGCCTGCAGGCAACTGGCCGGCGAGTTTTTCCATCTCTGCCATCGCTGCGCCCGTGCTGAAACCAGGGGCCGGTGCGCCCGAGATGCGCATGGCGGGATAACCGTTGTAGCGCACCGTCTGCTGTGCGCCGTTGACCCAGCGCGTTGTGGCAAATGCGGAAAGTGGCACAGGTTTGCCCTGGCTGTTGGCGGCGTTGATCTTCAGCAGATCGTCCGGCTGCATGCGTGCAGGCGCATCGGCTTGCACCACCACACGCTGCAGGCGGCCCTGGTTCGGGAAGTCGTTCACATAGCTCGAACCCAGTGCCGTGGACAGTGCGGAGTTGATCGCATCAAACGGCACACCCAGCGCATTGGCCTTGTCGCGGTCGATATCGATCTGCAGCTGGGGTGCGTCTTCCAGTCCATCCGGACGCACCTGGGTCAGCACTTTGCTTTGCGAGGCCATGCCCAGCAGCTGATTGCGTGCCTTCACCAATGCCTCATGCCCGGCGCCTCCTCGGTCCTGCAGGCGGAATGTGAAGCCGCTGGCGTTGCCCAGTTCGGGAATGGGAGGAGGGCTCAGCGGGAAGATGAACGCGTCGCGGATGCCCATCAGCCCGCCAAAAGCGCGGCTGGCCACGTCTTGCGCAGACTGACCCGGGCCGTGGCGCTCGCTCCAGTCCTTCAGGGTCACAAAGGCGAGGGCCGCATTCTGGCCCTGGCCGGAAAAGCTGAAACCCAGCACACCCACCATGCTTTGAACTTCGGGCTGCTTGAGGATGAATTCCTCAACCTGTTGCATCACGGCCAGCGTGCGTTCCTGCGTCGCACCGGGGGGCAGTTGCACATTGACGATGATGTTGCCCTGGTCTTCGCTGGGCAGGAACGAGGTGGGCAAGCGCATGTACACCACGGTCACGGCGCCGATGATGGCGGCGTAAATGACGAGGTAGCGCGCGGCCCGCTTGAGCATGCGCGCAACAAAGCCTTCGTACCCCTTGGCCGTGCGTGAGAAGCTGCGGTTGAACCAGCCGAAAAAGCCGCGTTTTTCATGGTGGTGGCCGGCTTCTACGGGCTTGAGCAGCGTCGCGCACAGTGCCGGTGTGAGCGACAGCGCCATGAAGGCCGAGAAAGCGATGGATGCCACCATCACCGCCGAGAATTGGCGGTAGATGTTGCCGGTGGACCCGGCAAAGAAGGCCAAAGGTACGAACACCGAGATCAGCACCACGGTCACGCCGATGATGGCGCCCGAGATCTGGCGCATGGCCTTGCGGGTCGCCTCCAGTGGCGAAAGACCCTCCTCGCTCATGATGCGCTCGACGTTCTCCACCACCACGATGGCATCGTCCACCACGATGCCGATGACCAGCACCATGCCGAACATGGTCAGCACATTGATCGAGAAACCCAGCGCCAGCAGTGTGGCGAACGTACCCAGCAGTGCGATGGGGACCACGATGGTCGGGATGATGGTGTAGCGCCAGTTCTGCAGGAACAGGAACATCACCAGGAACACCAGCGCCACGGCTTCCAGCAGTGTCTTGGCCACCTGGGTGATGGAGATGTCCACGAAGCGCGAGCTGTCGTAGGGGATGCTCCAGCTCATGCCCTCGGGGAAGTAGCGCGAAAGCTCATCCATCTTGGTGCGCACGGCCTTGGCGGCTTCGAGGGCATTGCCGCTGGGAGACAGTTGCACGCCGATGCCTACGGCGGGCTTGCCGTTCAGGCGTGCAGCCGTGGCATAGGCCTGTCCGCCCAGCTCGACACGCGCCACATCCTTGATGCGGACCGTGGAGCCATCGGTGTTGGCGCGCAGCACGATGTTGCCGAACTGCTCCACGCTGGAGAGCTGTCCGTTGACCACCACGGTGGCCGCGATGCCCTGGCCCGCCACATTGGGCAGGTCGCCGATGGTGCCGCTGGCCACCTGCGCGTTCTGCGCACGGATGGCGGCTGTGATCTCGGCCGCCGAGAGGTTGAAGCTCACCATCTTGGCCGGGTCGATCCAGATGCGCATGGCACGCTCGGTACCGAACAGCTGAGCTTGGCCAATGCCTTTCAGGCGCTGCAGTTCGGGCACCACGTTGCGCGATGCGTAGTCGCCCAGCGCCACCGTGTCCGTGGCCGGATTGGTGGACGAGAGCATGGTGAACAGCAGGAAGTTGGAGCGCGACTTGTCCACGCGCACGCCTTGCTGGGTCACGGCCGAGGGCAGGCGTGGCGTGGCTCGCGAGAGCCGGTTCTGCACATCGACCTGCGCCAGGTCGGCGTTGGTGCCGGGCTGGAAGCTCAGGGTGATGCTGCCGGAGCCATCAGCCTGCGCGACGGACTCCATGTAGATCAGCCCAGGTGAGCCGTTCATCTCGCGTTCAATCACCGACAGCACGCTGTCTTCGAGGGTTTGCGCAGAGGCGCCAGGGTAGGCCGCGTTGATGACGATGGACGGCGGCGCGACAGGGGGATACTGGGCGATCGGCAACTGCGTGATCGCCACCCCGCCCATCACCATGATGAACAAGGCAATCACCCATGCAAAGATGGGGCGGTCGATAAAGAACTTGGCCATGCTGGAATGCCCCTTATGGCTTCGATGCCGAAGCGGCCGATGCAGCAGGTGTGGCGGCCTGTGCCGAAGGCGCCCCCGGAGCTTGCCACGGGACGGGTTTTACGGGCGTGCCGGGAGGCAGCATCTGCAGCTTCTGGAAACCGTCCACCATGATCTTTTCCCCGGCCTTCAGCCCCTCAAGAACCACCCACCGGTTGTTTTGTGCGGCGCTGACCTTGATGGTGCGCTGGGACACCTTGCCGTCTTCGCCCACCACGCTCACGGTGTCGCCCTGCTGGGTGCGCGTGACAGCCTGCTGAGGCAGTGTGATGGCATTGCTGGCCTGGGCTTGCTCAATGCGCACGCGCAGGTACAGGCCGGGCAGCAGCTCGCCCTTGGGGTTGGGCACCTCGGCGCGCAGCGTGACCTGGCCCGTGGTGGCGTCCACCGACAGGTCGGTGAACAGCAGCTTTCCTGTCTGGGCGTACTCCGAACCATCGCCCATCACGAGTTTGACACTGGCGGCCTCCGCGCTGCCTGCACGCTTGAACTGTCCACTTTCCATGGCCCGTCGCAACTGAAAGACGTCGCCGGCCGACTGAGTGAAGTTCACGTACACGGGGTCGATCTGCTGCACCACCGCCAGGGGGGTTGCTTCGCCTTGTCCCACGAGCGCACCTTCGGTAACCAGAGCCCGGCCGATGCGGCCCGAGATGGGCGAGGTCACACTGGCATAACCCAGGTTGATATCTGCCGTACGTACGGCAGCCCGGGCGGTGGCCACATCTGCCTGTGCCTGCTTTTCGGCAGCTTCGGCATTCACAAAATCCTGTTTGCTGATGGCGTTGGCACTCACCAGCGGGCGGTAGCGTTCCACTTGAGCACTGGCCTGTGCGAGGTTGGCCTGGGCCTTGGCCAGGCCAGCGCGCGCGCTTTCCGATGCGGCGGCGTAGGGGGCAGGGTCAATGCGGAACAGCGACTGCCCTGCCTTCACATCACTGCCTTCCTTGAAAAGACGCTGCTGCAGGATGCCTGCGGCGCGAGCACGTACTTGTGCAACCCGCGAGGCCTCCACACGGCCCGGCAATTCGGTGATCAAGCCGACATCGCCAGGCGTTGCCGTCACCACACCCACCTCAACAGGTGGCATTTGCGGCCCTGCAGCGGGTGCTTGGCCATCCGTCTTGCCACAAGAGGCGAGAAACAGTGTTGTTGCTGTCAAGGCAACCAGAGAGACAGCCCTGCGGGTGGGAAAGGCGCTAAAGGAGGGAGTTGCAGATGCATCACGCAGCATGGGAGTCCTTTTTGATGGGCGTCAAGGAATCGGGTTGTAGGGGATGGGCCGCTTGTCGAGGGCCCGACCAGGCCAGAGCCCGACAAAATAAGTGCGCGATTATACATACAGACATGAATGTATAATTGTGACGGCTGATGCCTTTGTGGATCGTGTGGGTACGTAGTGTGTAGAACGAGGAGACAAATACCAATGGCGCGTCGAACCAAGGAAGATGCGGTTGCCACGCGCAACGGCTTGATTGATGCGGCGGAGCAGGTTTTTCGAGAGAAAGGGGTCTCACGCGCTTCGCTGAGTGATATTGCGCAGGCTGCGGGGGCTACGCGGGGAGCGATCTACTGGCACTTCAAGGACAAGGTGGATCTTTTCAATGCCATGATGGATCGGGTGACACTTCCGCTGGAGCAAGGCTACGGGGAGTTTGAGAGCAGCACCTGTCCAGACCCTGTGCAGCGATTGCGCGCGGTGATGGCGCTCGTGCTGCGCGGCGTTGCCTCTGATGAGCGAACGCGCAGGGTTTTTGAGATCGCGCTCTACAAAGTAGAGTATGTGAGTGAGCTTGTGGGGGTGCGTGACCGCCATGTGGCTGCGTCGGAGGGTTTTACACAGCAGCTGGCGCGTGATTTCGCGTTGGGGGCGCAGCACCAGGGGGTTGTCTTGCCGATGGCTCCGATCGAGGCGGCGATTGGTTTGCATGCCCTGTTCGATGGCTTGATTCGAAACTGGATCCTGAGCGAGGGTGGTTTTGATCTTGTGGGTGTTGGTGGTGCCTGTACCGATGCCTTTTTGTTGGGGCTGGGGCTCTCGCTGCCGGTGTCCTCGGGTGCCGAGGTTTGTAGTCTTCCTTCCTGATGTGCCATCCATTTCGTCGTTGTACGGGAGTCGGTTGTGATTGATTCCTTCGACGTGTGGTGGCGTGCGATAATGCGAAGTTGTGCCATTTCGGTCGTGCGGCTGTAGCTCAGTGGATAGAGTATTGGCCTCCGAAGCCAAGGGTCGTGGGTTCGATCCCCGCCAGCCGCACCATGGATTTGTATAGCTTTGCCTCCTGTCATGGACTTGGCGTGGTGGCTTGGCCTTATGAATTTCTCTGGACTGCAAAAAACTGGTGCTATAATTCGAAATTCTCCGGAGGGGTGCCCGAGTGGCTAAAGGGGGCAGACTGTAAATCTGTTGGCTTACGCCTACACTGGTTCGAATCCAGTCCCCTCCACCAGTGAATAGAAGTGATGAGGTTGGTGCTTGGTCTCGTTGTTTGCGGGGGCTGGGCGCGCAGAGGCTGTTGGTCGATGCGGGAGTAGTTCAATGGTAGAACCCTAGCCTTCCAAGCTAATGACGCGGGTTCGATTCCCGTCTCCCGCTCCATTGCTTGTTGTGCTGGTTTGTTGAGTTAGAGATTTTGATGTCGCGCGAGCGGTGTCAAGTTGCCCATGTGGCTCAGTGGTAGAGCACTCCCTTGGTAAGGGAGAGGTCGCGGGTCCGATTCCCGCCATGGGCACCACTTTCAGGTGCGTCCGATTCTGGTTGCGCCGAGATCCAGTTGTATTGGTATAGATTTTTTTCGGAGTCGGAAAAATGGCAAAAGGTAAGTTCGAGCGCACCAAGCCTCACGTCAACGTGGGCACAATCGGCCACGTGGACCATGGCAAGACGACGCTGACGGCAGCCATCGCTACCGTGCTGTCCGCCAAGTTCGGCGGTGAAGCCAAGGCATACGACCAGATCGACGCAGCGCCCGAAGAAAAGGCCCGCGGTATCACGATCAACACCGCCCACGTGGAATACGAAACGGCTAACCGCCACTACGCCCACGTGGACTGCCCTGGCCACGCCGACTATGTGAAGAACATGATCA
>Ga0209542_10002386_pt1 | contig 42153 bp, 46 predicted proteins | sample RifCSPhighO2_01_FD_184028 | JGI IMG/M metagenome (GOLD analysis project Ga0209542, IMG submission 184028) | Soil microbial communities from Rifle, Colorado - Rifle CSP2_plank highO2_0.1 (SPAdes) (version 2) | ecosystem: Environmental > Terrestrial > Deep subsurface > Rock core/Sediment ... | reverse complement strand
AGTTTTCAAAATCAAGGCAGGACGCATCGTGGGGACGACTGCGACAGTTCATAGCGTACAAGGCTGCAAGTGCTGGTAAGCTGTTGATACCTGTTGCGACGAAAGGGACGACACAACGATGCAGTCAGTGCCAAACAATAGTGCCAAAAGAGTTATGGCAGAGAACACATGAATGCAACAACTGCGGTTTTACTGCACCGAGAGATTACAACTCGGCACTGGAGATAAAGCGTCTGACGCTCAAAGAAATAGGCTGGGGCACAGCCGAATCAACGCTTGTGGAGATGGAGCAGGTAGTTCCGTCGATGAAACAAGAGGCTCCTCTCTTTTAGAGGGAGAGTATGTCACCTCATTTCTATCGGGGGCGAGCACATTCTGACCGTATGGTAAAAACTTATGGTGGTCATTGCGCTCCACCTCGGAGAATTGCTGAACGTGAGGTAGGGATGATTGTGTACGATAATCCTAATGGTCCTCCTGTTTTTACTCTTGACCCGTCTGCTCAGCGTGTATTTGATATTCTTGACCGAGTTTATGTTGAAGCTCGACGATCTGCTGCGCTCTCACGAGATGGAAAAGCTGCTGGTGTATGTGCTGTCTCCCTTCCCTATCTCCGAAAGCTTGAAGCATTACAGTAGCATAAGTAATCTGGCAAATCTAAATATATTTAAATAAATGATTTGTCCAGCGAATTGGTGGTTGCTATGAATCCTGACCAACTCAAGAATTATGTGATTGTTTCGTTAGCTACGGCTCTATTTGTTATTGCGCTCGTCTGGGTGCGAGATTCAAATGCGACGGGTGCTGTTTCAGCGCCTTCAAATTCAGGTTTAAGTGCAGATGGCAATTATTTCCTTGGAGAGGAAGATGCTCCTGTGGTTCTTTACGAGTTTAGTGATTATCAGTGTCCGTTTTGCGCTCGCTTCTATTCGGGTGCATTGTCGGAAATAAAGACGAATTATATTGACACTGGGAAAGTTAAGCTTGTTTTCAAAGATTTCCCTCTCGATATTCATCCAGAAGCGACACCCGCTGCAATCGCTGCTCGTTGTGCTGGAGAACAGGGCAAGTATTTTGAATTTCATGACAAGCTGTTTGAAAATCAACAGTTATTAAGCTCGGCAAGCTACAAAAGCTGGGCGCGGGAGCTTGAGCTCGACGGCAATCAATTTGATGACTGTGTTGATACACGCAAATACCTTAGTGCAGTTCGGGCAGACCTTGTTGAGGGTCAGCGTGCTGGTATTCGCGGGACACCTGGTTTTTTGATAAATGGGCAGCTCATCAGCGGCGCACAACCTTATAGTGTATTTGCTCAGGCAATTGACGCAGCACTTGCTCAATCATAGGTTGCGGTGAGATAATACTTATAAAGAAGTTGTCGTTCTCGCAAAATGGGTGGTACTATGGACAATCCTGAAGTTCGTGAAGTTGAGGATATTTTGAAAGAAGCACCGTCGCGTTCATTTTCTCCTGAAAAGTCTCAATCAGGGAGCATGTGGCAGGATATGGGGACGTGGCGTTTTATTGCAATTGTGGTCGCTGTTCTGCTTGTTGTTTCGATATTTACCAACGGCTTGCGATTTGGAGTTACCAGTGCAGCCGTTGCGGATCCGCTGAGTCTTGATGATGCTGCAGACAAAACTCTTTCGTTTGTGAATACTAATCTTCTGCCTCCTGGCACGACTGCGACAGTTGGCGAGAAGAAAGATGTTGGTGATTTGTATCAAGTACAGCTCTCCGTCCAAGGTCAGTTGGTCGACAGTTATGTGACAAAAGATGGTCGGTTGCTATTCCCCCAAGGAATTGACTTAACTGCTGCGTTACCTTCTCCAGCTGGTGCTGATACACAACAACTTGCAAAGGTTGATGTTAGCGCAGATGACGATGCTGTCAAAGGCGATAAAAATGCGCCCATTACAATCATCGAATTCAGTGATTTCCAGTGCCCGTTCTGTGAACGATTCTACACCGATACGTTGCCTGAGCTCGATGAGAAGTACATCAAGACCGGCAAGGCGAAACTTATCTATCGCGATTTCCCGCTTGAAAATATCCATCCGAATGCACGCCCAGCTGCAGAAGCTGCGGAATGTGCTCATGAGCAGGGCAAATACTATGAGTTTCATGACAAGCTGTTTGAGAATCAGCAAAGCTTAAGCGATGCAAATTACAAGAAATGGGCTCGTGAGCTTGGACTTGATGCAGCCAAGTTCGATGATTGTGTTGATACCAATAAATACGCAGATGAAGTCAGTAAAGATTTAGCTGATGGCGCAGCTGTCGGAGTTACTGGTACACCTGCATTCTTTGTCAATGGAAAACTGTTGAGCGGCGCACAGCCCTTTACGGCGTTTGAAGCGTTGATTGAAGCTGAATTGGCTGCTGGTTCAGCAGACTCAAATGAAGTAACTGCAGCGGCTGTTGTAGATACATCTGGTTCAACGAAGAAGTTCACCATTGTTGCAAAGAAGTTCCGCTTTACTCCAAGCCAGCTTCGTGTTCAGCAGGGCGACACCGTTCAGCTTGACGTGAAAAGCGACGACGTTGATTTTGATTTCGTTCTTGATGAGTTTGGTGTCACGGAAAAAATGCTGTTAGGTAAGGTAACGAAGGTTGAGTTTGTTGCTGATACAAAAGGCAGCTTTACCTACACTTGCGGCAATTGTGATGGCAAAGAAGACATCATGAAAGGGACGCTGATTGTGGAATAAGTTTTTTTATTTATTTTATCAACCTTTTCAGCGCAATTTCCATCGCAGCCTGTCGTGGCGATATTTTTCTTTTCTCTGCTTCCGTGAGAACAAGTTCTGTATTCTTTGTAATCTTTTTCTCCACAAGCTCGAACATGTTCTTTGGATTTAAGCCACGATATTCTGCGTATGAACTAATGACACCGCCTGCGTTTGCGACAAAGTCGGGCACGACAAGAATGCCTTTCTTATGCAATTCTTCTTCAATCTCTTTTGTTGTTGGTATGTTTGAGCCTTCGACAATTATCTTGGCTTTTATCTTGTGCTTATTCTTATCAGTGATTAAATCTGGAACGGCTGCTGTAATCAGAATGTCCGCATGTATTCCAATAATGTCAGCACTTGGCAATACTTTACATCCCGGATAGCCTGTGACAGAACCTACACCTTCTTTTGTTTTTTTTAGCTTTTCAACATCAATACCCTTTTCAACAAGACAAACTCCCTTGGAATCGGATATTGCAATAATTCTTACTCCATCTTTTGCAAGATAATCAGCTGCAAAACTTCCGACATTTCCAAAACCTTCGATGGCAACGGTTGCTTTCTTCATGTCTAATCCTGCGTGTTTTGCTGCGACACGTGTTGCATGATACACACCAAAGCCGGTGCTGCCATACTCATGTGGAATGCCGCACTTCTGTCCGGGCTTCACGCACATGTTTGCAGGTTTGCCCGTACATGATTTCCATGAGCCATTCGCTTCTGAGAAGACGCGCATTTCTGCTTCCGCGGTGTTAATGTCCGGTGCAGCAACGTACAGCTTTGGGCAAACCGGTTTCAACGCGCGTGCAAATGCGCGGATAAGCTCGAACTTTTGTTCTTTTGATATAGATTTTGGATCTGCAATGATGCCTGATTTTGCGCCACCAAATGGCAAATCAGCGAGCGCACATTTGTATGTCATTGCACGTGCCAATCGTGAAACTTCCTCAACATCAACGGTTGGAGTCATGCGAATGCCGCCTTTGCCCGGACCGCGTTTTGTGCTATCGATAACCAAGAAGCCATGCATCTTTGTCTTTGTGTCGTAAACGTCAACAATCATCTCAGGACCAATATCGTCGTAAGTTACCATGAAAACAGAAGAAGTTGGGTTGGTTATTTAAAATTAATTGTTGTTTGTTTTAGGATTCGCCATTGAAAAAACTAACCTTTCGCTGTCTTTTTCTCAAGGTCCTTGAATGCTCTATTAAGCACACCTAATTTTGTCTGTGCATCCCTTATTGCATCAATGGACTCTCTCAACAAATCTTCCCGTCTATGTTTCTCTAAGCCTTCGAGTGCTGCTGCTGCTCTGATAAGCTCTTCTTGATAGCTCCCCATTGCTCTTTGTGCGTCGGCATAATCAGATGTTATCGAGTGTTCTTCATGAACATGTGCAGAGATTATTCCAAGTGCTCTTATAACATCCATCTTTCTTCCTTCAAGACACGCGAGCGCATCATTGAGTGTTTTGTGGAACAAACCCATGGAATGTAAAAGTCTGACTGATTATATAAAATTAATCTTTATTTGCAAGCGTCGTACGTGTTCGTGGTGGTCGTTGGAGCAAAAGGAAGGCGAAAAAATTGTACGTAACGTTTTATTTTTTTCTTCCTTTCGTAACGCCAACAACGATTCAAAAATGAAAATTGTCTATTGCAATACCCTTATTCTCTCAAGTGCATCTATCTTCTTCAAATATTTCAGAACAACAGCAGGAACGTCCTGCACTATTTCTTTATCTTGTCGCACCGCTGTTCGTGTTCTTGTTGCTTTATACGGATGAATCTCTTTAATTTTTTTAATCTGCATATCTTTTCCTTTGAACAAATTTATAACCCACGGATTACCCGAATATACAATGCCGAATTCTCCGACAATCTTTTTGACGTGTTGCACCCACAACGCGTCATTATTGATGTCCGAAATGTTGTAAATCTCTGCGTTTGTTATTTTTTCTTCTTTTAAAAAAGCTTGAATCATCTCTTTCCGCTCCTGAGCTGACAATGGATTATCTTTTGTATTGCTCAACTGAGAACTGCCAATGCCTATTTTCATTATATCATATTCTAATGCAATCTCCCTGATAACTGCGGCATGACCATTGTGCAACGGTTGGAACCTGCCAATAAACAGTGCGATCATTTTCTCTCCACGACTACAAATGCCACGACATATTCGTCTGCATGTGACATACTGAGGTGAATAATTATCTGTCTCAATTCTTTTTTCTTTGGCACATGGATGAATGGTGCGCCGACTGATGACTGTTGCACTTCTATCTGAAAAAAGTCTATTGTTTTAAATTTCGGTACATGATGGAGTGCTTTGATTGCTGCCTCTTTTGCTGCAAAACGCACTGCAAGATGTTGCTCAGGAGACTTCTTTGAAAAACAGTAGTCAATTTCTTTTGGTGTGAAAACACGACTGAAAAATGCTTTGTTTTTGTCTCTATTCATCCCTCTAAACCTGTCAATTCTTTCAATGTCAACTCCTGTTCCTATAATCATATCAGTATTCCTTTAATCCCTCAATATAATCGTATTTTTCCAAAATCTGCTGTCTTGCTTTTTCCACAAACAGCTTGTCCGCGGTCATTGAACTCTGATGCCGATTGTACATCCATAATGCTTTTTTAATGTGATGCCCCTTGTACTTTTTTCTTACACGAATGATAAAGTCGTATTCTGGCAGCAGAAATGAACGGTTCCAAAATCCAATATCATCAATCATCGATTTGCGGAACACCATCCCGCAGACAACATGATTAAATATATTGTCCAATGTCACGAGTTTCTTTCTTTTTGTGCTCCAATCAATTTCCTCATAGTCACTATACGTGAACCCTATGGTTTGATCATTATCAAGCGGTGTTGCGAGTTCTTTCAACGCATCTTTTTTCATCTCATCATCTGCGTCCAAGAATGTTATGTACTTCCCTTTTGCATTTTTTATCCCACTATATGCCGACTCAATTGCTCCACCATTCTTTTGTGTTATCATTCTCATTCTTTTATCGGCGAATGATGCCACAATTTTTGCTGTGTTATCTGTGCTGCCATCGTCAATAATAACAAGTTCGAAATCGTCGCGTGTTTGTCCCATCACACTTTCAACTGCTTTTAGAATGAATTTTTCGCTGTTGTAGGCGCGCATAATAACGCTGATCATTTGACCATTTCTCCAATCCTGTTGAAGTCTGCGTGAATGTCTGCTTCCATCGCCTCTTTTCTTGTGTATGTGCCATCAACTGCGATTGTTTTTATTCCCAGCTGCTGCGCTGGCAACAAATCACTTTCTGTATTACCAATGACAATTGTGTCTTCTGCATCCCTCTTGTACTTTTTCATCAAAAGTTGGTACATTTTTTGCTTGATGCTCTTGGGCGTTCCTTTTATATCATCTCCGCACAGCATCGTTGTTACATATTGGGCTATTTTTTCTGTTTCCAAAAATTTCTGTATCTTACTTCTGTTCATTCTTCGTGTTGCGATGCACGCAGCATGTCCAGCACTCTTTATTTTTTCAAATATCTGATGTACATGCGGACGCACTTTTGCAAATTCAAGGAAACAGGAGTCCATCACACGTATTTTTCTTTTTCTGAACAACATATCTGCTTGTGTCGGAGCAATGGTTTTCATTATCTTATCTGCGAGCAGTCCTTTTATTCTCATTTCTCTGAATGTCTGCTTTGGAATCATTTTGAATCCGTTCTCCTCAATAACTGCACGAAATGACTCATAATCCATCTCGAAGTTGTCAATCAATGTATCATCAAAATCGAATATGTACAGTTTCATAGAAGATAATCAACCTCACTGTTTGGCTTATCAATCATGCCATGAGCTTTCATTTTATTATGTTCCTCTTCTGTAATGTAGAGCTCTTCATAAAACCTGAGTGCAATCAGTTTTTTTATCTGTTGCTTCTCTATAGGCTTTTTCATTATCTTGTCCCGAAGTGCAAGCTCTGGTGCGTTGAACCCACATTTTGCTTGTATTATTACGGTACTTGAAAAACGCGGATTTATTTCAAATGCAACTGGCCCACGCTCGGTCAATCTCATTTGGATGTTACACGGACCATTGGGCTTAAGCCTTGTAATGATGGCTGCAGCATATTTTTCAATGGCAGCGTTGTTCACCACATGACATTTTCCTGTCAATCCACCCATAAGCTCTCGTTTGAGAAGCATCTGTCCAATAATCTCATTACCTGAATGATACGAGCCATAGGTATATTCTTCTTCATCAGGCAAAAGCAGCTCCTGGATAATTGCATCAGGCATTTTTTTAATAACAAGCTGGAATTCTTCTTCGTTCTGAACCCGATGCACCTGTTTTGAGCCTGAGCCGCGGCGTGCCTTGACAATCAGCGGAAATCTTTTCTGCATGAGCTTTTTCACTGCTTCAAAGTCATCTGCACGTGCTGTCTCCGGATAATTCAATCCATTCTTTTTCAAAAATTCTACTAATTCCCATTTATCTCCAACTTCGATAACACTCTTGTCGCTCACCAGCACTTTTGTTCCGACGTTTTCAATTTCTTTCTTGTGTTCTGCCAATATTTCGACTTCTTTATCTGAGCCGACCAGCACGAGTTCTATCGAATTCTCTTGGATAATTTTTATCAGCGCTGGAATATAACTTCTTTCGTGTGCCTGTGGAACTATGTATGCTTTTTCAATGCGATAAAGCCCCGCAGAGAGACTATCACAGTCTGTGCCAATAATGGTTGTACCTATTTTTGAAAGCCTTAAGCTTTTTACAATTGATTGACCAAGCTGGCCGCCCACACCAGTAATAAGTACCGAAATTCGTTTTTCTTTCTCATCCATTGAGCATCCTCTTATAATCCTGTAGCCCATCATCTATAGAATATGCTGGAACATACCCCAGTAATTTGTTTGCGTGGCTTATATCCATCGATACCTGTATTTTTTCCTCTTCGTCCTTGAAATCCATTTTGATAGTGCAGTTTTGCGTTCCAAATAAAGACTTTACTTTCTCTGCAAGCTCCCACATTGTTGTGGCTGTGCCCGAACCAATGGTGAAAAATCCAGTTGTTTTGGATTCCAATGCTTTCATGTTCGCTTGAACCACATCCTTGACGTAAACAAAATCCATTGAACGATGTCCTGCACCAAACACAACAATGTTCTTGCCGTCTTTTGCCTGTTCAATGAATAATGGAATCACTGAATTCTTTCTCTGCCCATAACCATATATCGAAGAATAACAGAGTATGGTTGCATTGTGTAGCCCGCAAAAACAGTCTGCGAGATGCTTACTCAGTCCATAACTCGATAGGGGCATCCGTGATGTTTGTTCGTTTGTCTTTTGCTGAAGATTCTTGCCAAACACTGCAAGTGATGAGCTTTGGATGAACTTCATTTTTTTCTCTCTGGCGAATTGGAGAAGATTATACGTTCCAAGCGTGTTGATTTTAATGCACTCCTGTGTCTCCTCTGTTGTTTCATGGTGTGATAGTCCTCCATTGGGGATATATGCAGCGAGGTTAATCAGTGCGTCGGCCTTTGAAAGTTTTTTGAGCTGTTCTTTGTCGGTAATGTCAATGCTGAGATTATTCTTCGGCGAGCGGCCAATCGTTATGACTTCATGTTTCTTTTGTAATTCTTCAGTCAGATACGTTCCGACGAATCCTGTTCCGCCCGCGACAATCACTTTCATTTGGCATATCCTTTTTTAATAAGTGCTCTTTCAGGAATATCACAGGTCGCTCTCTTTCCAAGAATTGTTTCGTATTCTCTTGGGTGCAAGGCCTCGGTTATATCTCTGTATCCTGGACGAAGTGTTGCAATATTTGACGCTGAAAAAATATCGCCTGGTTTAATGTCTCGAGTGGCAAATATAACCCGACGAACAAAACGCAGGTTTTTTTCCTGTTCTGGTGTTAGTTCGATTCGGCTATTCCCTATTATCTCTTTCGGAATTTCGTACCCATGCTTTTCTGCTGCACGAATTGTCTGGACCATTCGGCTCAACTCTTTCGGCTCAACGGACATCTTATGGTCGATACCTTCCATTGAGCGTGATAGTGTAAAATGCTTCTCAATAATTTTTGCACCGTATACGACGGCAGCCGCTGGGACGACCGCTGGATCTGGCATCAGGCTATGATCTGAATAGCCTACAACAACATCCGGAAATCTTTTTCTCAGTGTTTTCAATGCCGAAATATTCGCACTTGCGAATGGCATTGGATATTTTTGAACGCAATAGAGCAACGCAATCCTATCATTGCCTTCTGCTTTGACTGCATCAACCGCTTCAACGGTTTCTTTCAATGTTGCGCCGCCCAATGAAATAATCACTGGTTTTCCTGCGCGTGCAACTTTTTTTAGCAATGGAATGTCTGATGTCTCTGCTGATGCAATTTTGTACACATCTACATACGGATTAAGTATATCTACACCTGCAATATGAAAGACGCTTGAGAAAAATAATACATCACGTTTCTCGCAGTGTTTTTTCAGTTCGGACAACCATACCTGCGGCATTTCAACATTTTTCCATACTTTGTATGCGTCAATAGTATCGCCACTGTCTGTTTTTACTACCCCAGCATCTTTTACATACAGGCAATCCGCATTAATCAACTGAAATTTCGCTGCATCAACACCTGCATCTGCGGCTGCATCAATCATTTTTTTTGCGATTTTCATGTCTCCGTTATGATTCACACCTATTTCTGCGATGATGAAGCATGGATAACCATCCCCAACCATTCTTGAACCGATTGAAAACGATGCCATCATTACCTCCCGATGCCGCGATAGATAATGCCTGCGGCAATCAGTTCTTCTTTATCAAGACAGTTACGACCGTCGACAACTACTTTCACGTTATGCTTTTTGAGCAGTTCAGCATTCATCCGACAGAATTCGTTGTGGGCAGTCGCTATGATAATACAGTCTTTGTCTTTTATCGCAGCAGATAGATTTTGCACAGTTGAAGAAGCCGGCACATGCGGGTCATAGGCATCAACAAATGCGCCTGCTCTCTTAAGAATCTCGATGATGACAAGTGCCGGACTTTCTCTTATGTCATCAATCTCTGGTTTGTATGCAAGCCCAAGAACTGCAATTCGTGAACCCATCATTTTTTTCCCCTGTTGAGCGAGCGCATCTGCTGCGCGCTGTACTGTGTATGCTGGCATTTCTTCGTTTATCGTGCGTGCCATAGACAAGAAACGATGAGTAAATCCATTTTCTCTCGAGCGTTCGATGAGGTAGTAAGGGTCAACTCCGATGCAGTGTCCGCCCACGCCGCAGCCTGGATAATGAGGCATAAATGCAAATGGTTTTGTTGATGCACCTCTGATGACATCCAAAATATCTATTTCCATCGCATCAAATGCTCGTGCAAGCTCATTGACCAGTGCGATGTTCACGTCCCTAAACGTGTTTTCTACAATTTTTGATGTTTCTGCCGCTTTTATTGTCTTTAATTGTGTTATCTGCGCATCGATAATGTGCTCGTACATCCTCGCGGCACGTTCTGTGCATTCTCTTGTTATCCCACCAATGACTCGCGGGATTGTTGTCAATGTATATTTCTTGTTTCCAATATCAATGCGCTCGGGACAGTGAGCGAGGTTGAATTCTTTGCCGCATTTTTTTCCTGTCTTCTCAAGAATAGGCAGGACAACATCTTCCATTGTTCCCGGTGATATTGTTGATTCAACGACTATCAGCTGACCCTCTTTCATATGTCCTGCGACTGTTTCTGTTGCGCCTATCAATGGTTTCAAATCCGGCTTATGATGCTCGTCTACCGGTGTCGGCACACAGATGATAGCTGCATCAGCATTGGTAATTATTTTCGGATAGGTATCCCATTCTATCTTTCTGTACAATTGTGACACTTTTTCATTCACTTCTGTGCTGCGAAAATGTGTTTTTCCTGCACGCAGGCGAGCTATATGCTCTTTGTTAATATCAAAGCCGGCAACCTCTAAACCACGCTCTGCTGCCGTCAATGCGAGAGGCAAGCCTACATATCCCAGTCCAACGACCACAATAGACTTGTCTGGTTTATTTTCCATTTTTCATTGCCTTCTGTATATTCTCTGTCTCTTCCACTTCGCGTTTCAAATTGCCAAGATGCTCTCTTTTATGTGCGAGCATCCGTCGAATCCCTTCATCAACTGAGATGTTTGCCTCAAAACCCAGAAGCTGTTTCGCTTTCTCCGTTGATGGCACGCGGTTGAAAATCTCTCTTTGCGCGCTTCTGTCTGACTCTTCGAGTGGTACAAATTCTAATGACGAAGATGTCCCTGCTGCCTTGACTGCTTTCCGTGCAAGCTCTTTCATCGTTATTGGCTCTTTGCTGTTGCCTATGTTGAATGTGTTGTTTTTTGCATTTTCGTGCATCAGTGCAGTGACCGTCGCTGCAGCGGCGTCGCTCACATGACAAAACGCACGCACCTGTGAGCCATCACCAAAAATATTTAGTGGCTTGTCAAGAATCGCGTTGTTCACAAACTTTGGCATCACCCACGAGTTTGCCTGTCGCTCGCCGTACACATTAAAATAACGCACAATCGTGAAGTCAAGATTGTGCTGCTTCTTGTACGCTTTGATATATTCTTCACAGACAGACTTGCTGACACCATATTCTGATTTTGGCTGGAGTACGGTATCTTCTGTGACAGGAACTCTTACCGGTTCACCATAAACTTCAGATGATGACGGAAACACTATCTTTTTTATTCCGTGAATGACGCAGCATTTCAGGACGTTTCGCGTCCCAAGCACATTGACATCGAGACATTCAACTGGGGCATATGACGATTTAGAAACGCCAAGAATGGCAGCCATGTGAATCACATATTCACAGTTGCTCATTGCTTTTGAAATAATCTCTTGGTCAAGCACGGAGCCCTGAAAAAATGTAATGCCTGGAACATCAACATTGAAAATATCAAGCACGTTAACCTCGAAGCCTTTTTTGAGCAGCGTTTGCACTATTTCACGTCCGATAAATCCTGAACCACCAGTCACTAAAACTTTTGTCACAATGCACCTCGTCATTCTATTTTTTTGTCACGCTTTTTTCTCGTCCTGTTTTTGTCTAAACACTTCCCCTTTGATGTCACCTTTTATGCGCTTTCGCAGGTCGCCTTTGTCGATGCCATCACGAATATACTGCAAAGCAGATTTACACGCATCCAGCGTTTTTTCAACGTCCTGCTCGCTATGAGAATAGGTGAAAACAACGACATTCCCAATTAAAATTCCACGGGCAATTGTTTCCTGAAGAAATAATGTGTAGAGCTCATTTGGCGTAAACCCTTTTTCTTCTTTGAATATTATATTCTGTCGTGGGGGATACCCAATGCTTTCCGATTGTATCCCAAGTTCCTGCGTAATCTTATTATAACTCTCTTTAAATTTTTTCCCGACATGCCATATATGTTCAACAACATTTTTTTCTTTTATTTCATGTAATGTTGCCAATGCCGCTGCCAACGAAATTGCTTCTCCTCCGTAGGTAAGTGACAAAAAAATGTTGTCGCATTCATCCATAATCTCTTTTTTTCCACAGACCAACGACAATGGGAGACCGTTTGCAATACACTTCCCAAAGCACGCAAGATCGGGAATGACATTGAAATACTTCTGTGCGCCGCCAAGCCCGAAGCGGAAGCCCGTTACTATCTCATCAAAGATGAGGACTGCACCGTGCTCTTTCGCAAGTGCTTTTACCTGCTCGAGAAAATTATTTTTTGGTTCTTGGTTCACTGTTGCTTCAAGAATAACAGCGGCAATCTGATTCTGATTATCTGTAAATATCTTCTTAAGGGAATCAATATTGTTGTATTCGAAACGAAGCGTATACTGTTCGAGCACTTTTGGTATGCCCTTCTTCTTTTCTGTACTGATAACATACCAATCCTGCCAGCCGTGATAACCACAGGCAGCTATCTTCTCCCTGTTTGTGTATGCACGCGCAATTCTCACGGCGGCGCTGGTAGCATCAGAACCGTTCTTTACAAATCGTATTTTTTCTGCACATGGTATTTCCTTTGTGAGGATTTCAGCGACTTCAACTTCAAGAGGATGCATGAGCGAAAAGATTGTACCCTCACGAGCCTGATGCTCGATTGCTTCGACCACTCGTGGATATGCATGTCCGAGAATGTTTACGCCTAACGAGCTTGGATAGTCAATATATTCATTACCATCAACGTCCCAGACATGAGAGCCGTTGCCGCGCTGGATGTATTTAGGGTAAATTCGGTTTACAAACTGGTTTGGCGCTTTTGATGCAGTCTGTGTCCCTCCAGGCAAAATTTTTATTGCTCTCTCCCAGAGCTCGTTTGATTTTGTTATTATCGGGAATCGCTCTTCCGGATTAACGAATCCATAAATAAATGTGTCATAATAAATACCATCGATAAGTACGTTCTGCTTCATCGTCGCTTCATGCGCGAAACCTGCTTTCTCAAAAGCCTTTGCTGAACTTTTATTGATTGCTGCAACATACGCGTGTATCTTGTGCAGTCCTTTTTCTTCAAATACATATTCAGATGCAAGAGCTATTGCTTCTGAACCATATCCTTTGCCCCAATAATTTTTATCGCCGAGCATGATACCGAGAGTTGCATTATTGTGATGTTCGTCAATCACTATTTTTACATTTCCGATATGTTTCTCTTTATCTTTTGCGATTACTGCAAAAAATAATGTCTTCTTATCATCTGATGATGCTGTGATATATTTTTTTACTGATTCCATTGTATGTTGCTGGAAACGACTTTCAAGATACTTTGAAACTTCTTTGTCATTCAGCCATGCAACATATTCTTCCGTTGCATCACGCTCTGTTACTTGACGAATATACATCCGCTCGTTTTCCTTCAGTCCTTTCTTGAAATAGGCTGAGAATTTTGTTTTGTCCACCTGTTCTTCCTCAAGGGATTTTTTCAGGCCGTCGTTGCGGCCGATTGTGTTATTTATTTTTTCAAGCTCTGGCTTTCTCTGAAGCAGATCGAGAACGCTTTGCATGGTAAAGAGCGAACCGCCATTGTACAACTCTTTGTATACTGCACGTACAAATTGAATATCCTGTGGCTCGTCAACGCACCAGCGCATGTGTGACAGGTCAGTACTGTTTTTTATTGAATTTTTCCGAAATTCATTGTGCTCGACGATGAACGGTGTTACATGCTCTTTTTGATACTGCGTCGTTGCTGCCCTCCATGTTCGTTCTAATGTGCCAAAAGAAAAAACTTCAGTGTCAAGGCCGTCGGGCAATGTCGGCGGGTGAGCATTTGTCACATAGTCGATGCTGTCTCTCTTATCAAGATAGTACTTAATTGTTGCATCAGTCCACTGCGCATCAATTAATGGGCTGTCACCTGTAATCCGCACGATGACGTCTGCTCGCTCTCGTTGCGCTGCCTGATAATATCGGTCAAGCACGTTGTCTTTGCTTCCTCTGAAATAGGGAATACCATGGTTGTGACAAAAATCTGCAATAGCGTCGTCGCTTTTGTCACTGCTTGTTGCAACGATAATACGATTAATGTTTCTGCACGCTTTCAATCGCGTTACAATATGCCAGAGTAAAGGCTTGTTCTCAATAAGCTCGAGAACTTTTCCGGGCAATCTTCTTGAATCCATGCGTGCCTGAACAATCGCTACAACATTCATAGATTAATTACCTCATTCTTTTCTGCGCTTTCAAGTGCCGCCAATGCCACTACCACGTCCTGCTTTGCTTCAACTCCTGTTACTTTCGGTTTTTCTATTCCCTGAATACACTTCACAAAGTGTTCTTCTTCAGCTCGATATGTTGTATTGAAATCAAAACTTTCCATTTTTGTCATCGTCCACACTTTTGTTGATGCATCATAATGCTTTACACGATGTCCTGCAAAGTTCCAGATTATTGTACCAAGTTCTCCAATGATTTTGCATCCCCTGCTATATGCGCGTTGGATGTAGTCAAGCTGAACATGAGAAATTGTGCCTGACTCATGTTTGAGCAAGATACTTCCGAAATCCTCTGTGTTTATTTCTAAATTGCTCAGTTTTGCTGCGAAGCATGAAACACTTTTTACTGGTCCAAGAAGCCACTGCGTGTAATTTATCTCGTGTATTGAATCAAGGATAATGCCGCCGCCCTGTGCTTTTATCGCACCATAATTTTTCCTGTAGTCTATTGTCGGGCGCCAATCGGGAAGATAAAATCCTGCATGAATTTGTGCTCCGCAAATCTTTCCAATCTTGCCTGAACTTATCATCTGTTTTACCCTCTGTAATGGCTCGTAGAAGCGTAGCATGTATCCGCAGGTTACAATCAGATTTTTTTCATGCGCTTTTTTAAGCAGTGTATCAACATTCTCAAGTGTGTGCGACATCGGTTTTTCTATTAATACATGACAGCCGTGCTCGACTGCTTTTAATGCGAGGGGGATGTGCAGGTGATTGGGTGTTGCTATAATGGCTGCATCTGATTCTTTCAACGCTGCGTCGATGTCAGTTGTTGTTTTTACTCCTATTTCTTTTTCAATGATTGCCAATGCATCTTTGTTGACGTCGCATGCAATTACTTCGCCGTTTGCCCCAATAATCTCTTTGAAGTTGCGAACGTGACGCTTTCCAATCGAACCTGTTCCTATGACTACTATCTTAAGATTTTTATTTTTCATGGTCCCTCCGCTATCGATGATTTTACTGCGTCGATGACGTATTGCACTTCTTCATTGGTCATTGTTGGATATAATGGTAAAGTTAAGATTCTATTTCCGACCCATTCTGCTCCTGGACAGTTTGCTTTCATATGCCTGTAAAACTCGTGTTTATACACCGGAATGTAATGGACGTTTGCGCCAATGTTTTTCTGTCTTAATCTGTCAAACAGCTTGTTTCTGTCTATTTTGTTGCAAAGAATGACAAACAGATGCCATGCGTGGCTGCTGTTGCTCATCGTTGGCAATTTTATCTCTTCTATTTTTTTGAATTCTTCTGTGTACCGTTGTGCAATCTCAGCTCTGCGCTTATTGTATCTGTCGAGTTTTTTTAATTGAGAAATTCCCAACGCACATTGAAAATCAGTCAAACGATAATTTCTTCCTAATAATTTCATGTTGAATGCCCAATCGCCGCCGAATGTTTTATCGTTTCTGTCGATGCCGTGATGGCGGAGCATGAGACAACGCTCGTAGAGTTCTTTGTTGTTTGTTGTAATCATCCCGCCTTCTCCGGTTGTTATATTCTTTACTGGATGAAAACTAAATGCGGTGATGTCAACAATGTTGCCTACTTTTGTTCCATTCCATGAGGCGCCTAATGCGTGTGCGGCATCTTCAATTATCTTGAGATTGTGTTTTTGTGCGATATTTTTTATTTCTGTGTAGTTGCACGGCTGTCCTGCAAAATCAACAGTCATGATTGCCTTTGTCTTCTGTGTTATTTTCGCTTCGATTTTTTCTGGATTGATATTCAGTGTATCATCAATATCAACGAATACTGGCGTGAGGTTATTGTAAAGCAACGAGTTTGCTGTTGCAACAAAAGTCATTGGTGTTGTAATAACTTCCCCGTTTCCGAGATTTAACGATGCAACTGCAAGTTCTAGCGCTGCTGTGCCAGAGCTTACTGCTACTGCATATCTGCAACCAATGTATTGTGTGAAGGCTTGCTCAAATTCTGCTACTTTTGGTCCTGTCGTAAGCCAGTCTGATTTCAGTACCTGAACAACTGCAGCGATGTCTTCTTCATCAATGCACGGTTTTCCGTAGGGAATGAACTTCATTGATTTTCATCTCGCAGTTTCAGCATGTCGTATTCTTCAAACTTATGTGATTGTAATGTGATTGACTCACTCCAGTCACTAATAATGTTCCCAAATTTGTTTCTTATCTCGTTCTTTACATTTGAAAGGTCCATATTATCTTTTGAAATAAATACCAAAGAAATGTCCCATTCGCCAGCGATTGTGAACAATTCAGCTACTCTCGGATGATTTGTAAGATAAAGTATGAACTCTTTATGAGATTGTTCGGTTGTGTTGTTGAGCTTTATCTTGACGTCGACGATATGCTTAAAGCCGAAGTTGCGCGGACGGAGCTGGATTTTTGGGAAGAAAATGTTGTTCTGAATCATCTTGTCGATGCGCTTTTTTACTGCGTCGATTGATAAATCAACTTGTTTGGCAATTGCTGTTAACGGCAAGCGGCAATCTTTCTGCAGGATATTTAATATTAAGCGGTTTTTATCATCTAATTCCATGAAGCACCTCCACGTGTTTTCTCCTTTTAATCTGTTCTGTCAAAAACCACTGCTCACAGACTATGACGTGACGTTACAAACACGTATGACTGCGAGTGGTTCTGAGCAGTGAACTGCTGGTACCCTCGATGTATCTCGGGGTTTTTGAGCACACTCAGAGTTTTCCACTGAGTTCGTTGATTGTTGGATATTGCTCGAAAACTCTGATGTTTTTAAGTATTTTGTAATTTGAGAATAATAATTCATGTAAAATTTGTTAAATGTCTTAAAAATCAAGATTGTCCCTGATGCCAACCTTTTTATAGTTCATCTTAACAAAACATGCATGCACATCGCACTTCTTGCGTCAGGAATGTCATGGGGGAAGAAAGAGTCACTTGCAATTACGGTACGACAGTATGCCCAAGAGCTGCAACGGCGAGGTCACACTGTTGCAATTATTAGCGAGAAAAAAGGCGCTTTATCGGAAGAAGTTGAAGATGGTGTTCTGCTTTTTCGTGCGAATGGAGGTAGTCTTTTTGCTTATCTCTTTGCTTTTTATCGCGCACGGAAGAAATTAGGAACATTTGATATCATTCATGGCTTTAGTGCGGCGCCGGTTTTTGTTCTGCGGTCGCTGCTCTGCAAAATTGTTGAACCACGGGCGCGTGTTATTCATACGTTGAAATCCTATTCTCGCAGTTCTTTTGGTTATTATTTCACGTGGCTGCTGAAGTTTGCTCATGGAGTTACGGTGCCAACACTTGTTTACAAACAAAAATTACGGTCATTGCGGCATGTATCTGTCATTCGTTCTCATATCGACATCTCTGCGTTTTATTCTTATCCACCCAAAGAAAAAAAATTAATCCGAAAAATTCTCAACTTACCTGAAGTTCCCATCCTCTTTTATTATGGTGCAACATGGGATGATAAAGGGGTTAGTGTCTTGTTTCAGGCTATCCGACAGCTTCTCGACCAAAATAGTCCGGTTTTTCTCCTTTTGGTGACACGTTATGAACTTGAATCCCCGCTTAAACAGCAGCTTTTAGATTTAAAGCTCAATAATCACGTTCGTGTTATCAATGAAAAAATTACGGTTTGCGATTACCTTAATGCGGTTGATGTTTGTGTCTTACCTTATAAAAGTCTTCGAGGAACGGAGGGTAATCCGTCGTGCTTGCTCGAGTCAGTTGCGTGTAAAACTCCAGTCATCACAACAAAACTTCCTGAGCTTGAAGAGATATTTGAGAATGAAACAGATATGCTGCTTGTTCAACCAAATAATGCAGTTCAATTCGCTGTCGGAATTAAGCAGCTTCTTGATGAGCCTTCATTGGCCGAACGGCTCGCACATCACGCATGGACAAGAATAGCTGACTTTGATGTTAAAAAAATCACGGATGAGTTTCTGAAATGCTATGATTGTAATTCCTAAAAGCTTATTAACTCATTTTTTCCGTTGCGTTCTATGGACAGAATTGTTTTTCTTGGAACGTCTGGTGATAGTAGTGTTACTGCCAAGCAACAGCGTGCATCTGGCGGCTTTGTGCTTCAAATCGGCGAATTGCAGTTCCATATCGATCCGGGTCCTGGGGCGCTGGTTCGTGCAAAAGAATTCGGCATCAATGCTCGTGCAACATCAGCAGTCCTCGTCACTAATAATCATCTCAATCATGCACACGATGTCAATGCGGTTGTCGATGCGATGACACTCGGTGGCATGGATAAAAGAGGCGTTCTTATCGGATGCGAATCGATTCTTCAGGGAGATGCTCTCCGACCACCTGCTCTCTCAGCTTTTCATCGCGGATGTTTAGAACGTGTTCTTGCTCTTCGTGCCGGCCAAAAAGCTGCGCTTGAAGATATTGAAATCCATGGATTATGTGCTTCTCATGAAGATACAACTGCAATCGGCATCAAGATTCTTGCGCCAAAATTCACGATTGGGTATAGCAGCGATACTGCCTATACTAAAGATGTTGCTGCTGCACTTGAAGGTTGTGATATTATCGTTCTCAATGTGACACATCCTGAAGAAACAAAATCAGACTATCATTTAAACCGCGCAGATGCGATAAAAATCCTTGAAAAAGTTCAGCCGAAGCTTGCAATCATCACTCATTTTGGGTTTGGAATGCTGAAAGCTGACCCGTTGCTTGAAGCGCGGCAGATGCAGATTTTGACAGGCGTGCAGGTTGTTGCTGCACACGATGGATTAACCTTGAGCCCGCAGAGCTATGCAGCACAGTCAAATCAGGCACGTTTGACGGCGTTTGATGAGATGCCGAAAGAAAATCCTGTTCAGTGAGGTGATATTGACTTCTTGCGTTACGACTCATGATAGTAGTGTCTTAGGTGGTCGTAGGAGCAGAAGGAAGGCGAAAAAAAAAAGTACGTAACGTTTATTTTTCTTCTTCCTGGAGTAACGTCAACGACTGATTGATTCCAAGTCATAATCCGAATGGCCTTATCATTTCTGAGAAATGTTTATATACGACCATATTCCCTGATAATGTATGAAAAAGACAGTCGTGATTGTAGAAGATGAAAGCTCTATTGCCGAGGCAGAACGTCTCATTCTTGAGGAAGAATATATTGTTCATGTTGCTCGCGATGGTGATGAAGGATTAAAAAAAATCGCTCATGTTAAACCTGATGTTGTCATTCTCGACTGGATGCTTCCTAAGAAAAACGGTATCGATGTCTGTAAGGAAATACGCAGTAATAAACTGCTGAAACATACACGTGTTGTCATGGTTACTGCCAAAAACTCGGACAAAGACGAAATTCAAGGAATGAACATCGGTGCCGACGATTACATCATGAAACCTTTTGAACCTCTTGAACTCCTGCATGTCACACGACAAGTTCTTCTCAAGTAAACGATGACTTTTCTTGCTGACATGCTCAGATATAACATTGGTATTCTGGCATGCTCAAAAACCATGCGTGGTGGTAGGTCGTCGTAAAATGTTCTCGGTGAGTACACTGGTGGTCTTTGACATCTTCCATAAAATTAACCATTTTTTAGGCACGTATTCCGGCCATCTTTTCAAACGCGTGTTGGAATTATTATTTCTTATCTTTGCATGTTACATGGTCGCAAGCGAATGGCTGCGCACCAAAGCAGACGACCTCAAATATTTGCTTATCGGTTTTGGAAGTCTTGCGATGCAGAAATTGCTGAGCAGCGCTTTTTTTGCTCATGTTGTCTTTGCAGGAACTGCTATTGCACCGTACATTAACTATATCCATGCAGCTGAAAATTTTCTTGAAATCGGCGCTTTGATACTCATATCAAGCGCGTTTTTGTATCCTGTTCATAAAAAACATGGCATTTCACTGCGCAAGATAACGTATGTCGAAATCGGAGTCATGCTTACAATTTATGTTTTTGCTGCGCTTGTCTTTTTTGAAATCATTCCATTGCCCTTCGGAACACGGCGACGATTCATCCTGGCGTTGATGAACTTAACAAAATTTGCCATTCTTCTTTTTCCTGTTATCATGTTCTGGAAGAAAAGTGAACTGACTGATTATAATAAAGCTGTGGCAATTGCTTTTGTCATTTATAGCGTGGCACCTTTTTTTGATGTCCTTAACTGGAGCTTTTATGATGGCGATAATGCAAATCTGCTTGTTCTCGCGCATCCGTTCCCGTTCATTGCGGTCATACAATTTACTCGCGTTATTTTTTTGAAACTCGTCGATAAAGCGACTTTAAAAGGAGAATTGCTCGTCACTCGAAGAAAATATGTACGTGCTGTGGAAATCAACCGACTTAAAGATGAATTTGTGAGTACGGTGAGTCATGAATTGAGAACGCCTGTAACCTCGCTTCGTCTCAACTTGCATTTGTTGCTGACTGAAAAATTTGGAAAGCTTCAGGAGAAACAAAAAGACGTCGTTTCTATGCTTGAAAAAGAAAGTGTTCGGCTTGGCAAACTGATTGATGACATTCTTTCTTTGTCACGCTATCAAAAACGAAAAGAAAAACTTTCTTTGAAAGCAATATCTCTTCGCGAGCTTGTGCAATCATGCATCTACCCTCATCAGCTTGAAGGGAAAAATGTCGCTGTAATGAATACCATCCCCGATGACATGATGATTGCAGTGGATGCAGACAAGTTCAAGCAGGTCTTTATCAACCTGTTCAACAATGCTGCAAAATATACAGACAACGGAACGATACGTTTCACTGCAGCTGTTGAGAATAATTCTGTGCGTATCACTGTTGCAGATACAGGTTCTGGTATTCCTGCGGAACAATTGCAGTATATCTTCGACAAATTTTATCAGGCTGAAGGACACATGACACGCCAAACGGGCGGCGTTGGATTGGGTTTAGCGATTGTCAAGAATATCGTTGAACTTCATAACGGACAAATCTCTGTTGCTTCAGAACTGGGAAAAGGAACGACGTTCACCATTGTATTGCCATTATGATTCCGTATCCTATCAAACATCCTATCGTCAAAAAAGGCATTGCTGGATAAAACGTATCTTTTTTTCCTTTGAGCAACAGTAACGCAAGAGCGATTGTTGTTGTGAGAGGGATGATGAATGCTATGATGCCGAGCTGCGCAAACATCGTTCCGGTGAACAATAAAGGAAACGCAATGTCGCCGCCGCCTAATACTGCTGATTTGGTTTCTAACTTTTTCTTTTCTGTCTTTTTATACGGAACGTAGAACCCTGCAAACATGTTGTTGCTCGACTGGAATTTTGCCATTGCAATCATATGCTTGCTTTTCCATACGGCGTACATATCATATAATGAGATGACGATGAGAAGCATTATCGCAGCAAAGATATTGAGAATCGGAACAAAAATCGCTGCTAAACCGCCGTAGATGAATAATTCACTGAGATTGTGGATAATGATGTTTGGACGAATAAGCTTCCATGCTGCGATGATAACTGCGCTTGCGATTGCTATTGATGTTGGAATAAATGCGTTGAATGCGATAATGAGAGAGATGAGTACGGCGAGAAAATACCATAGTTTCCATATTAGCTTCAGGTTGTATTTTATCAGGATGAGGAGAATGATTGTGCCGATGAGTACGGCAGACGTTATGTAAATGAATGAGTACTGTGGCTGCACTGGAGGACGTTCAATGCCTAATGGCAGGTCTTCAAATGTTGTTGTGCCTGTTTCTGCTGTTTTTTGGACGTCGATGTATTTCTGGATGATTAATAAACCAAGAAACTGTGCGAGAAGAAATATCGAAATGAGAATAACTGTGATTTTTATTGTGTGCTTCATGTGATTGGAATTTTTTCTATGTTTTTAAAGATGCTGGAAATATTATTTTTTCTACTTCAGAGTAGCTAATCTAAGAAAAGCTTATAAGAGAAAGGTTATTTTTGAGCATAATGGACATCTGAAAATTGCTTGATGGGCTAACATCTGACGAAGCACGACACTATGCAGTTTCTCAGTTAGCTGGAAAAGTAGAGTTGCCCGTGCCACGTGTTGAAGCAACTGTAACAGCGTATGAACGAGAAAGTGAACTTGAAAAAGCTCTTGATGTTGCCCGTAAAGTGGGAATTAAATCAAGAACTCAAAGCTTATACACAAAATTGATTGAGGCACACGAACAAGAGTACGATTTTGTAAAAGCTGCTGATTTAGCCGCTGAAGCTGGGATGAATGAAAGAGCGAATCGCTTGTATAGGAAAGCCTGCTCGCGATATGAAGAAAGAGGCGCGTTTCGAGAGGCTGCGGATGTTGCTCAGAAGCTTGGCATGAAAAAAAGAGCAGAAAAAAATTACAAACGTGCGATAAGAAGAGAGGAAGAAGATGGCAACATCAAAAGAGCTTATGATTTAGCTTGTACATTTGGCATGAAGCGAGAAGCAAAAAAAATATATGAACGAGCAATTGAGCGTGGTATTAAAAACTGCGACTTTCGGGCAGCTGATTCTTTGGCCAACGAGACTGGATTGGAAAGTAAGACCCGAAACTTTTACGCAAAGTGGACTCTTCGTTACGAAAAACTTGGTAATCTCAATTTAGCCGCTGAAGCAGCTCTCAGAGCTGGCATGAAGAGAAATGCCAAGGGATTATTCAAAAAAGCTGCTGAACAGTTTGCAAAGGAAGAGGACTTCGTTGCGGCTGCCGATGCTTATCGAAATGCTGGTATGAAAATGCAGGCGATTGAATATTGTGAAAAAGTTGGTGATTATCATTATCTCAGGCTCGCTGGTGTTTTGGCTGATAATGTTGGATTGCATGGAAGAGCGATTGCAAATTTTGAAAGAATAGGTGAATTCCACGACGCTGCTCGTGTTGCCCGTCATGCTGGCATGAAAGAAAAAGCTGAACAATTACAAACACTTGCAGATTTGATTGAAAAGAATGTATAAACAATAATAACCCTTAATATTTTTACTTCCTTATGGCATCAAAAATTCACGCTGCACACATTCTTGTGAAAACGGAGCAGGAAGCCTTTGTTGTGCTGTATGATTTAGGCGCAGGCAAAGACTTTGGTGACGTTGCAAAAGCAAAGTCAATCTGTCCATCTGCGAAGAAATGCGGTGATTTAGGTTGGTTTTCCAAAGGCAAAATGGTCAAAGAATTTGAGACCGCGGCGTTTGCATTGAAAACTGGCGAATTGTCCAAACCGGTCAAAACACAGTTTGGATGGCACATTATCAAAGTACTCGAAACTGGGTAGCTCGTCGTTGGAGCAGAAGGAAGGCGAAAAAAGATACGTAACGTTTATTATTTTTTTCTTCCTTTCGTAACGGCATGAATCACTCTTCTACGAAATCATTTTAAACCTCTTCATAATCTCATTCTCATGCACAAAGTAACTCCTTGGGAAGTCAAAGGCACTATTGATTATGATGCTCTGGTTAAAGAATTTGGTATCTCCCCTATTGATGAGGCACTTCTAAAACGAATCAAGAAACATACCGGTGAGCTTCATCATCTCCTGCGTCGTGGTATTTTTTTTGCACATCGTGATCTTAATGTTGTTCTTGACGAGTATGAAAAAGGCAACAAGTTCTTTCTCTATACAGGTAGAGCTCCATCTGGGCCAGTCCATCTTGGGCATCTTGTGCCGTGGATGTTTACCAAATGGTTGCAGGACATGTTTGATGTCGAGTTGTATTTTCAGTTCCCCGACGAAGAAAAATTTCTGTTTAAACAGAACCTTGAATGGGAAGATGGGCAGCGTTATCTCGAAGAGAACATGCTCGATGTTATCGCTCTTGGATTTAAGCCGAACAAGACGAAATTTCTTGTTGATACAAAGCACGCCAATCTCATGTATCCTGAAGCAGTGAAGGTTGCCAAACGAATTACATTCTCAACAGTGAAAGCAGTATTTGGAATGACGAATGACACCAATATTGGCTCCATCTTTTATACCGCGATGCAAGCGGTGCCTGCATTTTTACCATCTGTGTTGAAGAAGAAAAAAATGCCGTGTTTAATTCCACATGCCTGCGACCAAGACCCTCACTTTCGTGTCTCTCGTGATGTCATCCCTAAACTTGGTTACATGAAACCGGCAAGTATCCAGTGCAGATTTTTGCCCGGTTTACAAGGAATGGACGCAGGCAAAATGTCTGCATCGGAAGAATCAACTGCTATATTTACGACAGACAATCCTGATGTAGTGCGCACGAAAATAATGAAATACGCCTTTTCGGGTGGTCAGCCAACGGTTGAAGAACATCGCAAAAAAGGAGGAAATGCTGCCATTGACGTTTCCTATCAGTGGCTCGTGTTCTTTGAAGAAGATGATAAAAAACTTCGGAAAATATATGACGATTATACGTCTGGAAAGCTTTTGACTGGCGAGCTTAAACAGATGCTTGTGGAAAAGTTAAATACATTCCTCAAAGAACATCAAAAGAAACGGGAACATGCGAAAAAAATGGTGGATAAATATTTGTTGTAGTCAATATTTTAGTATTCTTAGCCCTTCAATTCGCGCGAAATCAGCGTCTCCTGTAACCAGTATTTCTCCATGCGCCTGAGCGATGGCTGCTATTTGAATATCGTACGTTCCGATAGATTGGCCTCGAATTCTCAAATAAAACTCAATTTCAGCCGCGTATTTTGCACTTTTCTCGTCGAGTGAAATAATCTGACAAGACTTCAAGAATCCTTCAATCTTACCTTTTTCTTGCGAAGGTGTCTTTGATAAAAGTACCCCGAGCCATAGCTCCGCAATAGAAGGCGTGCCAACAAACATAACGTCCTGCTCGAGCTCCTCGAAAATGCGCATTGCCTCAGGCAGTTTTTCTAAAAAATCAATGATAAACGATGTATCAAGCAGAACCATGCTTCAACCTTTTTACTATGTTATCGATGCGTTTATTATGAGTTTCGTCGTGTGCCTTTCGTATTTCCCGAATAACTTCTCTCAGTTTTGTCGCACTCTCATTCGATAGCGTTCCTGCAAATTCTCTCAACGAGCGCTTGCCAGCAACACGCACAATAACCTCACTAAAACTTTCTCTCGGCTCTTTCAGTGCTTTCAGCGTATGATATGCCTTCGTTGTTATTGTAATTGTTTTGACTGCCATGTATACACTTATGTATGTTTATTTATTTAAATGTTACTATGTTTAGATAATTTCAATCACATTTAAAAATCTTCAAACAATCCTTTCTTCCAGAGGTGATAGTTTATGTGGAAAGGCTGGAAAGCTGCGCCGTTAACTTCGTCATTCATGTTTGCATCAATCATTGGTTTTGCAATCGCTGCAATCTGGATTATGCCGCAAAGTTTGAGCTGGGGATTTACGTTTCTTGTGCTGTTTTCGACGATGTTCATCGCATCTGTCATCAGCATGACGCATGCACCGATAAAAGACTTAACTGTTCTTGAGCGGCGACGTCGCTAAGCGTTCTTTGTTTTCTGTAATCGCAGTCGGAGAACTGCCGCCATGCCACGTGATACGTGGGCGGACTTTAATAGCGAACACACGCTCGTTGTCGTCGTCAAATACAACGGCACTTCCTGTTGATCGGGGAAGCTCTGCAAGCTGCTCATTTAAGCTTTCGTGCATATACGTCTGCGTCAGCTGTGCAAGCGCATGAACATCAATCTGTGCAGTCAAACGATGAGCAATTACAATGTCGCTCTGCGTCATCACATCAGAATGAATCTTGCCGGGCTGTTGGGAGGCTAATACTAAACTAATGCCGGGCTGACGTCCTTCACGCATGATGGTGACCAATGCATCGGTTGCTGCTGTCTTGCCGTCTTTTGGTAGCATCTCATGCGCCTCGTCCACGATGAGCCAGACTAATGGTTCATCAAGAGTCTCTTTCTTCTCCTTTGAAAAATAATGCATTGCTGCGTCTATCTGTTGGTACTCTTCATTTTTTCGTGCAATCATACGCTGTGTAAACAGTTTCTTTGCAATTAATCCGATGACTAATGCCTTGATCAACCAACCATTCGGCATGGTTGCGTAAGGGCTCATGTCTAGCACACTCACTTGTCCTGGAACTGCCAATTCTTTCAATGGTGTTGCTTCTTTTGAAAAAATCCCCCATGTTTTCACTTGCATCAAATGGTTAACGACGACGTTTCTTGTATGTTCATCACTTCGCTTATCCTCTTCTGCTGCCGTAATCATATCATCAAGGTCGTAGTTTCCCAACGTTTTCAGTTGTTCCGTCATATGTGAAAGAAGAATGCCCTCAGGCGAGTCAACTCCGAGCTGAAATGTTAGACACCAATCTTCGGGATTGAGGTCAGAAGGCTTAATTGCGAATGGAACATCTGCTGGAATACCTTTCTGCTTGTATTGTGCGTAAAATCCTTTTGGCGTACATAATTTTATGTCCAATCCTTTTCCTTCCAGTTGCCATTCTTCAAGAATTTTTGTATCTACATGATTCGGATATTTCATCGGCCAGTACACGCCCATGGTGTCAAGCATGATGACGCTCAGATTCTGGCGGACTTCCATTGGCAATGTTGTCATGCCCTCGGCGATGACGCCCATGGAGTAGGAATTGTGAACAATAATATCGTTTGCAACAAAGTTGTGGTGTTCAGGTACAGTCATATCATAAACTGCAAAATTACCTTCGTTCAGTTCGATGCTCACTATTTCATCCCAGAAGATGTCTGAGGTAGCAAGGGCTTCGAGTAATTCGCTCTCATCAGCACGTGCAATCTGGAGTAATTTTTGTCGTGATGGTGAGTAGCGTGTACTTTCTCTCAAACTTTTTGGTATTGAATAATGAAGCTTTCTTCCGATTTCTGCCCAGCTGTCAGGTTTGTATATGTCCCAAATATCCTTTGGAATGGTATCCACATTTGGATTACGCTTGATTGATGGGGCTTCTTTGAGCGCCTGAGCAACGCGTTTTTCTTTTTCTCCAAAAAAGCCTATCTCCTGAAGAAAGGTCTGGACGTGTTCGCTTCCAATAACTATCTCGTAATTTGTCCACTGCTTGTATTTCTTTGTTCTTAGTCTCGACACAATCCCAAATCGGACCAACAAATGTTGAACTTGTTTTGCCAGCTGAATCGATTTCGAACTGTAATCAATCTCCCATCCGTTCTGATAATAAATACTTCCATCTGATGAGAACAATCTATTCAAAAAAAGTGCTATTTTATTCTTTGGTAAGGTGAAAATGATCTCGGGTATTATTTTCTCGCCAGAAAGTTGTCCGTAAATACCAAGAGAATCAAGCCATTTCCTGATGGACGATTTACTATCGAATACAGGAGCGACGAATCGTCCTTTCTCATCACGTCCTCCATCTATTACTATGCGTTTTCGTCTTTCCGCCACACGGTAACATCCTTCTTTGGAATGAATGCATACTTGTAGCTTTTCATCAAATTCCTTCACAGCAGCGAGAAAATCTGCATTTATTTTTTCATCAATGTTTGAAAACAGAACAAACCCATTACTCAAATGACCTTCGGCAATCAAATACGCCAAAAGTTTTATATGTGCCTCTGCAAGAAAACCGTCACCAAATGCTTCCATCTTTCTCGGCGTAGCAATTCTTGAGCCTATGTGTAATTGGTTGGCTGGCATCCATCCTTTTACTGTCATGAGGGGATGCTCTGGGGTAAGTTTGATTTCCTTGCCACTTCGTAGCTTTATCGTTAATATTCTTTGCACTTCTCTTTTGAAAAACTCTGTTCTTTGTGCTTGGTGTACTTTCAATTGAGAATTTAGGCTGAAAATGGGTTGTCTGTTTTCTTCTAAATCTCGAATAGGCACTTGTCGTCCATCTGCAAGTGTAATTAGTGTATCCCCATCCAGACATTTCCCTGAACCTCTCTTTCCGACGACAAAAACAACATGAGAACGCGCGACATCGAGGTATACATTGTTAGAAAGCGATGTATAATGTCCCATGTGAACATACTGCCTGCCTAAAAAAACAGAACCTGTCGTTCCAAACTTTTCAGTCTCTGATCTTGGACGACCTATTACGATGTCAAATGGCATGAGAGAATTAAAAAAAAAGAGTATTTAATGGTTATGCTGTCAACTCGGCATCTGTCAGAACGATGACTTTGCTTTCGTTGTTCTTTACCTGTGAATCAACCGTGACAATATAATTCACGTGTGCGTCTTCAGCGGACTTCAGGAGTTCTTGATCTGCTGTTCCGTCAAGAACAATCGCATGAACATCGTTGACACTCTTAATCGTTGCTTTTAATTCAGTCACCGGAACTTTGCCCAGTACATTGAGTGTTTTGTCCAACAGGTATGCTCCTCTCGTTCCGAACAAATCGTCAAGCGCACTTTTCAGACGCTCTTTCTCGTCAGTCGCAAGAGTTTTCTTTTGTGAAGACTGTTGCTGGACGACGACTGGCATTGGCCTCATTGGTCGAGGTGGAAATTGTTTTCGGGGTGGTGGCTGTTGATATTGTCTTCTTCTTTCTTGCTCTTTGCCATTCTGGTTTTGTACCGCACGCTGAATATCGAGCTTGACCTGTTCTGCTGCGATTCTGCCTCTCAACGCTTTATGGATTTCTTTCTGTGTAATCTCTTCAACTTCTTTTCCATCCGGCGCTTTGCATACAAAGTCAATCTCTGCAACGTTCATCAATTCGCGGATGATTAAGTCTCCGCCTCTGTCGCCATCGACAAATGCAGTTATTACTTTTTGCGCTGCAAGCTGTGTAATTGTTTCCGGTATTGATGTACCGTTCAATGCGACACAGTTCTTGAATCCGTGCTTCAGAAGGTTGAGAACGTCTGCTCTGCCTTCGACAAGAATCACTTCGTCGCTTTCATCAACGGAAGGACCAGCAGGCAGTCTATCTTTACCCCATTCGGTTACTTCCATGACACGCACAGATTGTGCTACTTCATCCGCCAGCTCTTGCGAGTCGGGCAAAATGGTGTCTGTTAAGTTGCGCAACAATACCTTTGCTCGTTCAATGACAAAGCTTCGTTTTGAAATTCTGACATCTTCTATCTTAAGAACGTCTACTTTTGCATTGCATGGACCAATTCGCTGAATGACTTCCAACGCGGCAGCAACAATACAGGTTTCTGCCTTGTCCAAAGAACTTGGAATAGTGATTTCGCCGGTTGTTTTACCGCCGGTGGTGTTGACATTAACTTCGATGCGCCCGATTCTACCGGAGCGCTGAAGCTCTCGTAGCTCTAAATCGGAGCCGAGCAATCCTTCTGTCTGGCCAAAAATTGCGCCAATGACATCCGGACGTTCAACGACGCCTTCAATGTTGATGCTTGAATGAACAATGTATTTCGCTGAAACAGGAGCGATTTTTCCCATAGTAATCCCCTCGCGTGTAGAAAATAGAACTATTCAATTACCCATGATAGTGATTGTGCCATGTGATACTTGTGATTGTCCTATTTTCTGATTATGAAGCCCGAAACACTAACCCCTCAGCTCATCGCGTTGCATTGTGCATGAACTCCATGAGGTACTCTCATGCCGGGCTCTGAGCATTTTTAAAGAGGGGTGGTATATATAGATTTTGGTTGAGCTTAATTTTTAACAAAAAGCTTAAATATCACGACGAGCACTCGATCAAATATGCAACCTCAAGCGAAAGCTGATGTTAAGTTAGAGCATCTCATTTCGTCAGATAGGCGGTTCGGCGAGCTCTACATTCCGCATGGTGTTGTCTTACGACCAGCTCTTTCCATGGAGAAGCAGGACGTTAGAATTTTCGATACTCGAACTCATTTTCACGTCGATCCTCATCACAATGTTCAAGTTCTTTGCAGGGACCCTCGGTTTTCAACCCCAATAGGTTTTCGAGCAGTTCTTGGGCGATATTATCCGGAAGGTACATCGGATGATAGGCGTTATAGCTCTAATTTTGTAACATTTGATGATATGAAAAAGTGGGTAGATGAATCAACAAACCCCGTTGACTCCTTGAATAACCTTACATCTTGTCTTTATGTGGGTGATTCGGAAGTAGGCGGGAAAGTAATCGTTGATGCCCTCGCTTCTCTTGCTCGTGATGCGGCACTTTTAAAAGCGGGACGTGCTGTGACAAAGGGCACACAATATTCTGTACAAAGCAACGGAATACACGAAGTACTATTGGAAGTTGTGTTGTACAAATAATTCTTTTTCTGAACACTAACGTCGAAAAACAATACTCTTTTTATCGCTTTGAGTTAAAAATAATTAGAAAACCCGCTCAATGACCACTTATTCCTGCAGGAGAATTCGCTACTCCAGTTGAGGTAAAACCCTTGCGGGCCATGATTGCTCACGGCCCGTAGGGAAAAGAGGTGATTGAGCATGATTGGCTCAGACGTGCTGAGCGCAATCGGAGGTGCTTAGATAATAACAGTGTTAGAAACACAATTATTATCTGTTACTACTCATGGGAGGGACTCATATATAAATTTTTCGGTTGTTTTACTATGTGCGAGGGGTGAAACGTAATATCTATGAATAAGGATGCTGCGTGACTCTTTTATGGATTTATACGATGGTGTCAAACAAGTGTATGATGCGGTTGTTGCAGGGTTATGTGGCGAAAGGCGCGCTTGTCCTGATTTGGAAACAGAATTGCAACAACCCTCTCAATTATCTTGGCGGAATGTCGCGAGCAACGTAATTCAGGCATCTGCGCCCGAGGGTAAATATACTGTTGAACTTGCTTCTGACGGTGTTATGGTCAGTCTCGAATATGAGCTAGGAAAGAATTCCATTTCAGAAGCGGCAACCTTGCTCCCCAGTGGAGAGGTTCTAACGGAAAGAATAATCTTGGACGACTATTGGATGGACAAAAGTATAAAAGGTATAAAAGGAATACCACGACTTCTGGCAAACAAGGAAAAATTTGAGTCCATACCAGACCCAAAGTATCGTGGTTTGGCAAGACTTGTCTTGGTGGAAGCTGAAAAGGCGAAATCATAATCACTGGAAAAATGCATCGTCTGGATAAATATCTGTTTTTTTTCTTCCTTTTGCGCCCGATAAAAGTTGTTTTTCTTTTGTAAGCGAAAACTATTTAAACTAACAGTTTATATATCCCAACTTAGGGTTTATATGAAAGATATCACCAAAGCTGAAATGAATATTGTACTTACTCTCGTCAAAAGCCCAGAGGTAGATTACAATGCAAACAACATCGCAAAAAAAGTAGGTATTACTGCAATGGGCGCATTGAAAATTCTGAAAAGGCTTGAAAAAGAAGATATAGTTATCTCAAAAAAGATGGGGAATGCTTCTTTCTATCAAATAAACTTCACGAACGATTACGCTGTACAATATGTTAAACTATTAATCAAAAGAGAGGTAGCACAGGCCGAAGCGTATGTCAGGGTATGGATTTCAGATATCAAAAAACTAAAGAGTGCAGATGCAGCAATTCTGTTTGGTTCGGTTCTAACAAAGGGCAATAAAGCGAATGATATCGATGTGGTGCTTATCACAGACCAACAGCGATTCGAAAAATTGAAAAAAGAAATTGACGAACTTGCTATCCTCAGCCAGAAGCGCATCCATCCTGTTTTCCAGGCAATGGTGGACGTTGAACGTAATATTAAAAAAAAAGATCCAGTGATTCTCAACGCAATCAAAGGCATCGTTGCGTTTGGGGAGGATATTGTACTTAAGACACTCAATGACACACGCGGAAAATAAAGTTGAATGGTGCTTGAAAAAAGCGAAGAACGAATTACACGCAGATGGAAAACACAGAGGATTAGTATCTGTAACACCAGATATTGTCAGAGCGATGCGTCACATTGCCAAAGCAGAGCATTATTTAACAGCAAGCAACTACCTGCATGGTGGTAATTTCTCTGATATATCTGCGAGTACCCTGTTTTACTCGGTATATCATTGTTTTTTGGCAATTGCATTAAAATTTGGCTACGAGTCTCGAAATCAAGAATGCACATTTGCCCTCATTACAAAACTTATTGCTGATAACAAAATTGACTTCGATCCTCAGATGCTAGTCAAAATCGTATCGTTTGATAGTGAACAGGAAAAAACAATCCTCCAGTTACGAGAACAATATCAGTACGGTGTCGATCTCACCATTCAAGACAATCTGTATCAGGAATTGCTGCACCTCGCTCAAGATGTTTTACTCAAAACAAAAACAATCATTCAATCATGAACCCACTCTCATTTTTGTAGGATTGTCGGAGTGAGCAGAAAAATAGGCAAATTTGATTATGTCCTCCCAGTCTCCGCTGTTACTCCAGGAAGAAAAAAAATTAAACGTTTTAACCTATTTTTTGCCTTCATTCGCTCCACCGACGACCTATGATTTTCAGCGCATAAAGAAAGTTTTATAAAGTAGTTTCCACTCTTTGTAGTGAAGTGGTTAAAATGGACGTAAGCATAAAAATTCCACAGGAAGACCTTGTACTTATTGAAGATTTGAAATTACATCTTCGGAAGCTTGGGATTGTTGTTTCCAAAAAACAGCTGATTGGTGAAAGTATTAAGCTCGCAGCAGAGCGTGAAGATGTTCTTCTCCAGCGTATAAAGAGAAAAGATAATACGAAAGAACTTACCGAACGATTTCTGAAGAATGAGGCTTCATTTGACTTTGGAAAACATTGGATGGAAGAAATTGATACGACCTTATGAAAGCGCTCATCGACTCAAATGTTTTTATTGCAGATTGGCACAAGCGTGACCAGAATAATGCTCAAGCTGGACAAATCCTTCGCGCGTTTGCAGATGGCAAGATAGAGCGTCTTTATACTACAAATCTCATCGTTTCGGAAGCCGTTAGTTTTCTCCTTAGAAAAGCAAGTTTTGAATTAGCCTTGGAAATGTACACCTATCTGATGCGAGCAGACAGGATAACCATCTACTATGTTGATCGCTCAATGGAAACAAATATGTGGCATTCATTTACAACATACAAAGTACTTACTCTTGCTGACTGTTCGCTTCTTGCACTTTCAGAAATGCTTTCAATTAAGAAATTATTCTCATTTGATCAAGGTTTTGACCGAGTAAAAGAGATAGAAAGAGTGGAGGCATAATTTTATTAAGCACCCACAACTGGAAAGAAATATGTCTAATCCTAGAACACATGCAGCTTTTCTTGAAATGGAACAGTCGCTTGGATTATTGGTAGCTGCTTTGACTCCTTCGGAGCCACTCCCCCGAGAAAATCTTGGGAAATTATGGTCGCGTGCATTATCCGCTTACGATGCACCCTCATTTGTACACTATCGCATGGTTGCAGGAAAACTTGGTTTATTGGCGGGAACTGACGGGAAAATTTCTGCGTCTGAATCGGCAGCGATATTTGGCACTCTTCAGACGTTTATGTATGGTGTCAACGGTGTGAGAATAGCTGTTGGTGTTATCGAATTGGACACAGTTATGAAAGGGCGTCCTGTTTCTGATGCACTTTATCTCAGTGCGGCAATTGCCAAGACTTCTCTGGACGCCATGGCATTACAGATGGAAGCTGTTGACGCTGCTTATCGGCAGACCGGTTAAGCGTAGCTTTTTAAACCCTCCTCTTATTTATAAGTGCATGGCGAAATCGGGCGAGAAGTTTAAGACCGAACACGGTGTCTTTGATGACTTTACAAGCAAGACTATTTTTAAGCTCGCGAGCGACGGGCATTTCGAAGGATTGCAAACACCCTTGTCCGTCGGCAAAGAAAGCAATGTGTTTGCTGCACGTAGACGCGACGGCAGCTATGTCGTTGTCAAAATATATCGCCTTGAAAACTGCGATTTTAACCGCATGTATGATTATATTGCCTCAGATCCGCGATTCATGGGCTTATTGAAACGGCGCCGTCTCGTTATTTTTGCTTGGGCTAAACGAGAATATCGCAATCTCTTGCTTGCACGGGAAGCTCGTGTTGCTGCACCGAAACCGCTTGCGTTTCGAGGCAATGTACTGGTTGAGGAGCTTGTTGGTGATGATTGTGCTGCACTGCGATTGGCGAACAAGCGTCCTGAGAATGCAAAGCATTTTTTTTCGTTGCTTCTGACAGAACTGAAAAAGCTTTATTCGTACAATCTTACTCACGGTGACCTTTCGCAGTTTAACATCCTGAACTTTAATGAAAAGCCTGTTCTTATTGACTTTTCGCATTCGACGACAAAAGAAAATCCACGCTTTGAAGAACTTTTTGAGCGTGATGTTCGTATCGTCTGCAATTACTTTAATAAAGTGGGGCTTTCGCTTCGCATATCAGAAGTATTGAAGGAGATACGTAATGGCTGAACTGTTTAGCTACAACCTGAAGATTCCATTGGACCGCGTTGGTGTACTTATAGGACCTTCTGGAGCAGTGAAAAAACAGATTGAACAAGCAACCCACACACAGCTTGCGATTGATTCGGAAGAAGGGGATGTTGAAATACGTTCAGACAGTGGTGTTCATATCTATGAAACACGAGAAATTGTACGTGCGATTGGACGTGGGTTTAATCCAGATATCGCTATGCAATTGCTGAAACAGGATTATGCGCTTGAGATTGTACAGGTTGCTGATTTTGCAGGGAAGAATAAAAATGCGTTCAAGCGGTTGAAAGGGCGCGTTATTGGTTCTGAAGGAAAAGCAAAACGAGAGTTAGAGAATTTAACCAACTGTGTTGTTTCTGTTTATGGAAAAACTGTTGCGCTTATTGGTCCAGTAGAAGATGTCATCAACGCGCGACGTGCTATTGAAGATTTGTTAGCAGGGTCAACGCATGCACGTGTGTATCACTTTCTTGAAAAGAAACGACGAGAGAAAAGAATGGAGCCACTGTGGACGTCAGCGAATTGAGAACTGAAAAAGAATAAACTTTTGAATTATCTTCTTCTAAAAATGTGAAGGAACCTTGTACTTGTTGCTCCTTCTGGAATGGGCATTTTGTATCCAAACTGTGCATCGCCTTTTCCTATGTCTAATCCTTCATCTTTTAATCTGTCTCTGTATTTCATCATTGCAGTAGTGTTTTGTGGACTGTCAGGCACCCAAAATGCTTTTTCCCAGTATTCCCCAACATTAAATCTTCCTAAAAGTCCTACTGTCTCTGCAGGTGTGGCTTCAGTAGCTTCAATCACATTATCAGATAGTTCGCGTCTTTTCATGTTTTTTAAAAAATAAACGAATAGTATTTAAATTTTTACTCGTCAAACCGACTGAAACTTTTTTTTTCACTTGGCCGGGAGTCGAACGAAACACGGGATGTAAATTCACCATTTGCAAAATTCTAAATGTTTATAAACAAACTCCAAGTTCTGTGCGCACATGGCTCAGGGAAAAACTGCGGAAGAGATGGCTGCACAGCAGCGCAACATCTCCGTCGCTGAATTTTTTGAACGTAACAGACATCTGCTCGGCTTCGACAACAAACGAAAAGCATTGCTGACAACGATTAAAGAGGCATGTGACAATTCGTTAGATGCATGTGAGGAAGCAGGCATCCTTCCGGATGTTTCTGTTGAAGTGGTGGATATGGGCAACGAACGATTCCGTGTCATCGTTGAAGACAATGGTCCGGGCATCGTGAAGAAACAAATTCCTAATATTTTTGCAAAGCTGTTGTACGGAAGCAAATTTCATTCAATGAAACAATCACTAACTGCAGATGAGCCAATCATTATCATGAAAGATGGCAAAGTGCAATTGCTTCCTATTGGTGAATTTGTTGATTCTATTGTCAAATCAGAAGATGTACAAGAAATTTATGATATGAATATTTTGGTGCCTGCCTTTGATAAAGAAAAAATGAGCTATTCATGGAAGAGAGTAAGTCATGTAATTAAACATAAGAGGCAAAATGAAGTTTTGAAGATAAAAGCAAATACTGGTCGGACAATCAAGGTTACGGGCTGTCACAGTCTTTTTGTGTTTAATGAAGCAACGAAAAAAATTGAGGCTATCGAAGCACGCTTACTTCAAAAAGGGAGTTATATTGTTGCTCCTAAATCATTGCCTTGCCCTGAGGAAGTATCCGAAATTAATCTTCTTGATTATATCACTTTTGATGATGTGCATAAACTGTGGATGTATGTGTACGATATCGAAAGTGAATTCATAAAAAGTTTCTTTGCACATGCTGAAGTTATTCACAAAAAAACGAGTAAAAGCAGAAAATTTTACAGGTTTAAGACGCCTAACGGTGACTCTGTCGACGTTTTAGATGACAGCTTTAAACAATACATCACCAAAAAATTTCTTCCATTAAAATTAGTACTCCAGCTTGGTATTAAAGACAAAGTCAAGAATGGCATATTGCAAACCTACTATCATGGGAAGTTGACCCGAATCCCTTTAACGTGGCAAATCAATAGTTCCCTCATGCGCTTTCTTGGTCTTTTTGTTGCAGAGGGGCATACTGACGTACGACAGGTTGGTTTCACGTTTGGACATCATGAAGAACATTTTGTTAATGAAATATCGAAAACTGCCCTTCTTCTTGGCTCCAACGTAACAATTGAAAAACGTGATAGATCTTACCGCGTTAAGGTTTTTGGTGGCATTATATCAATACTCTTGAGGAAATGGTGTGGTCGTGGTGCTAAAAACAAGAGAGTTCCTGAATTCACGTTCCGTGCCTCTAAAGAAATGCGTCAGACATTTTTGGATGCACTTTATCAAGGCGATGGATGCTTCGTAAAGAAAAGAAATTGTTTGTCACTCACGACCGTCAGTAAAAGTCTTGCAAACGATGTTCTTTATCTCTGGTTAATGCAGAGTGTTCTAGCAACCACTCATCACAGAACAATGCAGGGTCTTGGAACATTCCCTTCAGTACTCTATCGTGTTGATGTTCACGGTCAAGATATCCTTGTATCAAATTTAGCAACTCAACAAAAGAACTTCAGATGGAAAACCAGTTATCGTACAATAACAACTGAAACGAATTCTTCCCAGATTCTTGTACAGCAACACCTTTGTTTGCTTAAAATAAAAGACATTGAAGTAATTACTGAAGGTTATGACAATGTTTATGACCTCTCTGTTCCCGAGCACGAAAATTTTGTAGGTGGTATGGGTGGAATTGCGTGTCATAACAGCCGCGGACAGCAAGGTATTGGCATTTCTGCTGCTGTTCTTTATGCTCAGCTCACAACCGGAAAACCTGCACGAATCACATCAAAAACTGAAAAAAATAAACCTGCACATTATTTCGAGCTTCATATTGATACGCAAAAAAATGAACCGGAAATTGTTGTTGACAAAGAAGTTGAATGGGCAGCGGAACATGGCACGCGCATCGAACTTGATTTAGAAGCTTCCTATCAAAAAGGTGACCAAAGTGTTGACCAGTATCTGAAAGCAACCGCGATTGTCAATCCTCACGCTCAAATCGTTTATGTTAATCCTAAAGCAGAACAGATTGTATTTGCTCGCGCTGCTGATAAATTGCCACAGCAGGCAAAAGAAATCAAGCCGCATCCGTATGGTGTTGAGCTTGGGACAATTCTTAAAATGCTCAAGTCAACTGAGTCAAGAACGCTTCAAAGTTTTCTCATGAATGAGTTTAGTCGTGTTGGTTCAGGAACTGCAAAAGAAATCTGTCAAAATGCTGCTCTTTTGTCCGGGATGAAAACAGATGATATTCAGTTACATCACATTGAGCAGCTTGTTGAAGGCATTAAGAAAACAAAAATAATCGCTCCGCCGACCGACTGTATTGTTCCCATCGGTGCGCAACTTTTGGAACAAGGATTAAGGAAAGAAGTCACTGCGGAGTTCTATACATCCGTCACAAGAGCGCCTGAAATCTATCGTGGCATTCCATTTTGTATTGAAATCGCCGTCGCCTATGGAGGAACACAGTCTGGGGACCAGCCTTTGACGTTGCTGCGTTTCGCAAATCGCGTTCCGTTGTTGTACCAGCAGAGTGCTTGCGCTGTGTACAAATCAATTATTCAGACAAACTGGCGTGCATATGGCTTGCAGCAAAGCCAAGGCGCGTTGCCCGTTGGACAATTGACTGTTGCGGTTCATCTTGCGAGTGTATGGCCACCTTTTACAAGCGAAGCAAAAGAGGCTATTGCACATTATCCCGAAATTATCAAAGAAATGAAGCTTGCACTGCAGGAATGCGGCAGAAAGCTGGGCATGTATGTGCGTAAGAAACTGCGCGTTGGACAGCAGCGAGAACGTGCCAACATCTTTGAAAAGTATATTCCTGAAGTTGCTGATTCCATTGCTCATTTATCCGGCGAGGATAAAACTGTTTTGTTGGAATGCTTGAAAAAAATGATAAAAAAGCCTGAAATATTGCAACAGCTTGAAATTCCGCAACAGGAAGAAGATCAGAAAAAAATAAAACTCACGGCGGTTGTCGAAGATGAAGAAAGCACAGAGTGAATTAGTTGAATTAGGAAAGAAACTTGCAAAAGATATTAAGACAGGCAAGAATCCCTCTATCGAATTTCAGGTCAGAGGATTGAGTAATGTTGAGTTTGATAAAAAAACGCAGACATTAAAATTAGGCGAGCGACAGGCGACGCGCACGTTCTTCAACGTTGGTCATTCTAAAAAGTTTCTCCAAACTCTCGAGGTTGCGAAAATAAGCAAAGAACTTCTTGATGTAGAAAAACACGCAAGTCTCAGAGATGTATTCTACATGGCAAAACGTACCATCCCTCAGTCGAACATTAACATTGTTGACGAACAAAAAGAGACGGACAAAGCGCTTGAGGATCTGGAACTCATCACTGGATCGCCGCGCGAGCAGCTTCATGTCAATGCAAACAAAATGGGCAGCGTTGCTGGCAAAGTCGTCATTGAGGATAAAGGGGATACCATTGACTGGTCGAAATTGGGGAGCGGAGGCTGGAGTATTCCGAGCAATGTTGAAGACATCACTTTCAAAAAAGTTTCTGGTAAATATGTCATCTACATGGAAAAAGCTGCTGTTTGGGAAAGATTGCACGAAGACAAGTTCTGGGACAAGCAGGATTGTATCATCATGAGTTCACAAGGACAAACAACACGAGGCATCCGACGATTGCTGCAACGCCTGAGCAAAGAGCATAATTTACCTATCTATGTTTTGACCGACCTAGACGCGTATGGGTGGTACATCTACAGTGTCATCAAGTATGGCAGCATTAGCCTTGCACACATGGCGGATGTGTTGGCAATTCCAGAAGTTCATTTTCTCGGCATCACCTGCGATGACATTGAGACGTATGGATTACAAAAGCATTTAATCAAAAATACTGACAAGGATGTTGCCCGTATAAAACAAATTTCGGAATATGAATGGTTCAAGAACAACAAGGAATGGCAACGACAGTTCAAAATGATGAAACAAATGGGCGCAAAAGCAGAAATTCAGGCATTGAGCTCTCGCGGCATTAGTTTTATCTCTGAGAAATATTTGCCGGAAAAAATAAAGAAGAAAGAGTTTTTGGATTAGCACAAGGTTTTTATACTTTAAAAAGAATGTTCATTTTCATGAATAAAGAAGCGCTTCTTGGATACTGGCGTGACCGTATCGGTGACAGGACGCTCGAAGCGTTTACTACCATCCCACGTGAAGAGTTCTTACTCAGTGAGTTTAAGGTTCGTGCCTATGAAGACACCCCGCTTCCCATCTTGCGCAACAAAACAATATCGCAGCCGAGTACAGTTATCATCATGACTGAATCGCTCGACATAAAAGAAGGACAGAAAATACTTGAAATCGGCACCGGCTCAGGATACCAATCTGCATTGCTCGCAAAACTCGTCGGAAACAAAGGTAAAATTATCAGCGTCGAAGTCATTCCTGAACTTGTGCAATTTGCGCGCGAAAACCTTCGTCGTGTTGGTGTTGGAAATGTTACGGTGGTTGAACATGACGGAAGTCAAGGATATGCGGAAGAAGCTCCGTATGACCGCATTATTTTCACTGCAGCGACGCCACAACTGCCGTTGCATCTGTTGAATCAGCTTGCTTCTAATGGTATCATGGTTGTACCTGTTGGAGATTTGAATGCACAGCAAATGATGAAATTGGTCAAGCACAATGATAGAATTGAACAACATAGTTTGGGTGAATTCTTGTTCTCGCCGCTTGTTGGCAAATACGGATTTGATGAAGATAAAGTGATGTGAATACAAAAAAAACATTTGGATTGACGGAAGTTATATAAAGAAAATAATGAGCTTTTTCTCTAAGGGCCCGTAGCGCAGCCTGGATAAGAACTCCAGAGAGCGCGGCAGCCTTCTAAGCTGTAGGTCGAGGGTTCGAATCCCTCCGGGCCCGCTTTTGTGCTCATGCCTGTGAAATTTATAAATAAAAACTCCATTCTAAATTGAATGAACGAAAAGATTGCTCGTGTTATCGCTGGTCTTACAGCAGACGGTCATCTCCAATTGGATAAAAGACGCGGTGTTATTTCTTTCTATAGTAAAAATCATGATGAAATTGACTCATTCAATACATTATTCTTTGAACTCTTTGGGAAAAAAGGGAATGTTTTCTCTGATAATCGCTCTGGCAATCTGAGATATAAATTATTTATTGCAAGTAGGTGTATTGCTTTGAAGCTATCAAAAATGGGTGTACCGACTGGAAACAAAACAAATTGTGTATTCTTAATCCCTCATTGCGTTAGAACTGGCAATTCTACTACAAAAGCAGCGTACCTCCAGATGTTATTTGATTGCGAAGGAAGTATTTTTTTGCAAATAGATGGACGATGGCGTATTACATATGGTATGCACAAAAGAGCGTCTCTCATTTCTAATGGTTTACGTTTCTTCGAAGAAATAAAATCCTTGCTTAACGAATTTCAAGTTGATACCTCAAAGACACACTTAAGTGAAGGAAATTTAAGAAAAGATGGAACTAAAAGTGTTGCGTTGAAATTTGATATCAAGAAGTCGTCTTTTCCCAATTTCAGCCACTTTGTTAGTTTTGGGAATCCTACAAAAAGAGAAAAATTACATATTGCATTAAATAGGTAAAAGCTCAATGGCACGCAGTTTGTTTCTCGCTGTAATTTCTTCCGATAATGATTCGTTGAAGCAGAAGGAAGGCGAAAAAAGTTACGTGAAGTTTATTTGTTCAGAATACCCCGTCGCTTGCGACGATTGGGTGAAATCCTCTCGTTGTGATAATGTATGGGTTTCTGAACTTTAAAAATACCCCGCCCCTTTGGCAATTGGGAATTTTTTTTTCTTCTTTTTGTAGCGGCGGTTCTCACGATTTCCAAAACCTTTAAATAAAACAATGCTCTCCTTCTTGTGATGAAAGTATTGGTTGTCTTTGTTATTCTCTCTTTGTTTCTTGCTGCGTGTAGCACAGCTCCAGCGCCTGAACCAGTGATGAATCAGCCTGTTGCTGAAAAGCAAGGCGATACAAAAGGCGTGAGTGGCGGCGGTGAAGCTGCAACGGTCATGATTAAAAACTTTAAGTTTGTTCCTGCTGAATTGAAAATAAAAAAAGGTACAACTGTCAACTGGCGCAATGAAGACGGGGCAGCACATACGATTGAAAGCTCGGATAAAAATAACAAGATTTTGAGCAGTGATGAACTTAGTGATGGTGACACCTACACGTTTACGTTTCAGGAAACAGGAACGTTTGCTTACTTTTGTGGCATTCATTCGTCAATGAAAGGAACAATTATCGTTGAATAATGACCTGACTTCGCCCTAGAAAATATCCACTAGGAATAAAATTCTTTATTCTCGTCTATTTTTGTAATTGCTACCACAAGATTAATATAATACTAGTGTACATTATGTACACTAATATGAGCTTTATAC
>Ga0209542_10002385_pt1 | contig 42161 bp, 45 predicted proteins | sample RifCSPhighO2_01_FD_184028 | JGI IMG/M metagenome (GOLD analysis project Ga0209542, IMG submission 184028) | Soil microbial communities from Rifle, Colorado - Rifle CSP2_plank highO2_0.1 (SPAdes) (version 2) | ecosystem: Environmental > Terrestrial > Deep subsurface > Rock core/Sediment ... | reverse complement strand
CGGAGCTTGTCCTGTGCCTCTTTCCGGTGTGCCCGGGAACCATCATGTGAAGCGCGAGCCTTTCCACGATGTGCATCCTTGACTTGTGAAATCTCTGGCTTCCCATGGCGCCGTAATTCTTCGGTATCATGACGGGCCTGACTGTTATGTATTTTTGAAGTCCCGGTTCGGTGAATTCAGCCGTGTTCGCCCACCTGCCGAACAGCTTGACATCCGGAAGCTTCACGGTTTTTTCTCTGACAACCGGCTTGGGCGCAGGCTTCTCGTCCTTCGCATCCTCAAAACGTTTTCTTCTGATCATGAAAGCACCTTATCTTGCAGGCTTCTGTTTTTTGCCTATTCTAAGCATCTCAAGGGCAATGCCGTTGACCTTGAACACCCTCCACTTCACGCCCGGTATGGAACCTACTGCGCCTCCCTGCGAGCCGCCTATTCCTTCAACAGTGACCTGGTCGTGCTCGGTTATCTGGTTTATGGCCCCGCTCTTAGGAACGTGCGCGGTCACCTGCTTGCCGTTCTTGACAAGCCTTATCCTCACGCACTTGATCAATCCGGAAGAAGGCTGCTTCTGCTCCATCTGTCTCTTCTCAAGTACTATGCCCTTGGCCTGCGGAGCGCCCTCAAGGGGATCCATCTTGTCGTGATACCCGAAAACGCGGCTCCTGTATATCTCTTTCTTGAGCTTGAACTTCTTCCTGTTCTTCTTCAGTTTCCTCGCTGCAAAATTTCCTGCCATAATTGAACTAATCTCTTTCATTGTAAAAGGTTAAAAAGGTTCTTGATGAGCGGGATGAAAATGTTCGCCTTCCGGCTTGCCGGCGAAAAAGGACGCAAGCATGAATGCGATGGTTGATGATATCATGGCAAGCAAAACGCCGGCTTCTCCCACGGTCGGTATGAAAATGAACGTCGCCCCAAGACCCGTGATTATGCTCAATATGGCTGCTTTTTCCGTGGCCCTTTCCCACAATAGGCCGCCTATGATCACCGGGGCAAAAACGAGTATGAGGGACGTGCCGTATATCGTCAGCGTTATTATGCTTGGCATGGCATAGGCTATCCCAAGCGCCGTGACGGAAGATATAAGGGCGGCAGCTTTTCCTGTTCTGAGCATTTGCTGTTGTGTCGCGGATCGGTTTATGAGGGACTTGTAGAAATCCTTTGTGGCTATGGTGGAAAGCATGACTATGGTGCTGTCAAGGCTGGACATAACCACAGCAATAAGCGATGCCATGCCTATGCCCAAAAGCCCCGGAGGAAGCACGGCCTGCATGAGCGTGAACAGTGCCGTGTCCTGCGCAATTCTAGGAAACGCGATCGCGGCTATGAGCCCTATCACGGTCGCTCCGATGTAGAACATCGGGTTTATTATCGCCGCCAGAGTAAACGCCTTCTTCGCCGTCTCTCCGCTCTCCGAGGCGTATATCCTCTGCCAGACGTCCATGGAAACAAGGGAAAACGGTATGGCAAGAAATATCACGCCGAAGAAAAGTCCCGGTCCACCGTAAGTGAATAGATAAAAATGTGACGATGCCAAAGAGCGGAATGCCTCCAGTCCGCCGATGCGCGAAAGCCCCAAAGGTATCAGCATTATGAATAACAGGAGCATCATCCAGAACTGTATGAAATCAGAATATATGTCGGCCTTTATGCCGCCGGTTGCGGAATATACTATTGTCACGCCTGCTGCAAGCGGCATCATGAGAGCCATGTCCCATCCGGTCAGAACTGAAAACATGCCGCCCAATGCCACGAAGCCCACGGCCATCCAGAAGAATATAGCTATCGCAAGAACCGCGGAAGCCGCATACTTCGTCCTTTTCGAATACCTGTGCTCGTAGAAGTCGCCGATGGTGAATGCGCCTGAACGGTCACCGAACGCTTTTATTTTTCCAGCCACGAGCGCCACGATAATCCATCCCAATATTACCGCTATTGAAGCGGCTATGCCGAAGCCTATGCCGTACTGGTACGTTACTCCTACCGTGCCTATTACTACGGCCGCCCCCACTTGCGTGGAAACGGTTGATGAAAGAATCATAAGCATTTTCGTCTTTCTGTCGTTGACGAAATATCCCTCAAGCGTCTGCCTCCTGCTCGCAACAAAGCCTATCCCGAGCATCAGAAGCATGTATGCCCCTACTATGGCAATGTCAAGGATGGATGTTATGGATAACCGCCCCCAATCTATAACAAAGATATGTCCATATTAGAACATTATGGAAAGTCCTGCCCTTTCCTGCAAGCGTCATATCATGAACGCAACAACGAGGCCGCAGCGATTTCTGATATAGTTGTTTCTTCATGCGCGTTTCACCACGATGAATTATACGGAGCATACGGAGCGTTCGTCGTCACCTTCTGCACGTAAACACCTTGTACGTCATCCAAGTTCTTCCATTCGTTTTGCTTCCCGTCTGCAAGGGTCTGATAAAGTTTTGTCTGTTGCACTGCCTCGTCATGTCTTTCTATACACAACAAGGCATAACACATCATTGATGCTGACACTAAGAGACCACCAGTAATTAGTAAATTCTTTACGTTCAATTGCATAACAGTACAATTGCTGGCATGCTTTAGAGCCTTTTCCCATATATATAATACTATTGTGAAAAAATAACAACAGATTTAAATATATGCATGGCATTATGAAATGATGAAATACGTGAAGGCTCTGGAGAAAGCGGGCCTTGTCGGGAAACAAGCAAAGATATACTACAGCCTGCTCAAGTCAGGCGAAGCGACGGCTTCATACACTGCCGCGGCATCCGGCGTAGAGAGGACGTTGGCGTATAAGGTGCTGGCAGAACTGCAGTCCATGGGACTTGTTTCGTTCAGCGTCCGGGACGGGAAAAAATACTTCTCTGCCGCGCCGCCAGATGCAATCCTAGAGGACATGCGGGAAAGATACGAGGATTTCAGAAGCATCGTCCCTGCACTGAAAACCGCTGGCGTGAAAGTTTCAACGGACGCGGTGAGGACCGAGGTTTATACAGGCAAAAAAGCGGCAAAAGTGATAATGAAGCAGATGCTTGCCTCGGGCAAGGATTACATATCCGCGGGCGGAGGTTTTGATTTTGGCAGGATGTTCCCGAATTTCAGCAGGCGCATGATGCAGAAGATAGTGCAGCGGAAGATAAAGGAAAGGATAATCGTGCCGGAAGGCACGAAAATTTCGGTAAAATCAGAAAATTCGGAAATACGCTACCTCCCTATGGAGCACCCACTTCTCGGCGGTTTTGTGGTGTCCGGCGACAGCGTCATTTTACTCATCCACGCGAGCCCGCTTACCATGGTAAGTATAGAGAATCCCGGACTCAGCAGGACGTTCGCGGGCTATTTTGAAACGATGTGGAAGGCAGCGAAGGAATGATGTAATCCTATAAATGTTTATAATATTTGCTATATAATTTTACATCCTCATCGGAGTGACGAGCTTGATGTTCTTCTTGCTGTAAAGGCGCTCGATTAAATTATTAAGTATCTTGATTTTTCCGCCGTTGCGCCCGATGACTTTCGGGCGGTCGTGGCCGTTCACGCTTATTTCTATGGCGTCATCCTTCACGGTTATCTTGCGCGATTCCGGAATCGCACCTTTAAGAAAATCTTCAACCGTGTCGGCATACTCAAATATTCTGATCCTCTTGTTGAATAGGCCTTCCGCCTTCTTGATTTTTTCGCCGCTCTTTCCGACGGCCATTCCGTACTGGCCCTTGTCAACGACAAAATAGAGCGCATCCTCGTCTGTCAGGGAATCTATCACGGATGCGCCTGTCAATTTCTGGAAGAAACTGATTGACTGTATGGTCTGCTCGTCTAAAATAACTTTCATATCAATCAGGGCTAAATTACTCAAATCCTGCCATGGCAACCAAGAACGGCTTTCCGAGCTTGGTTGCAAGCTCCCTTTCAGTACCTTCAAATATGCGCACTTGCGCCTTGCCAAGCTTCTTGACAAGCTCTTCAGGACAGTTGCTGGCAACTATGACTTCCTTTATCTTTCCGGCGGCTATGCCTTTCACTATTTCTTTCGTGCCGATCACTGCCTTCTTCTCCGGCAGCTTTGAAATTGTTTCCATAGTTTAATCATTCATCCAAAGGATAAAAAGCTGAGTTTTCTTTGCTATTGTTTCTCCGCATCCTTGCCTTTTTTGATGGATTCCCTCATCTTTTGCATGTCTATGGAAAGGTTGACCATGCCAGTTCCCACCGGCGCCACTTGTCCCACCATGACATTCTCTATTATGCCCATCATCTCGTCGGACTGGCCGTAGAACGACGCGTTCACGAGGTGCTTCTTCGTTTCCTCAAAGTTGGCTCTTGCAAGCACGGAATATTTCTTGCCCGAAACGCCGTATCTTCCGATTGACTTTATCGTGCCGTCAAACGTCATGGTGTCGGCAAGCAGGTGAAGATACCTGTCGTCCACGTCAAGGCCCTGCTCTTCAAGAGTGTCCTTTGTTTCCATGAAAATCATGTTGCGGGCTGCCTCGACCCCTAAAACTTCGTAGACCTGATAAAGGTCGTTGGTGACCGTGCGCGAAACGTCCACTTCTTCCATCTTGAAGACCTTTTCGAGATTGCTGCCCACGGTCTGCACTATCCAGTCCTCGCCTTCCTTGACCACAAGAACGTTGCTTATGCCCTTTATGCCTGCGACATGGAAGGAAAGTATCTTGTTCCTTATTTTCCTCAAATCCTTCTGATCCTCTTCCTTGGGCTTGACGTAGACCTTGTTGTCTCGGGACGTTACCTCGCATCCCTTCATGTATTTTTCTATGACCTTCTTGATATCGTCCCTATGCACGGCGCTTTCAAGTTCCAGCTCTATCTTCATGTCTATCAGGTCCATGGAGTCCGACTTTATCGCATCAGCAATTGTCATCTCCTTTATTTTCGCAGCCACTTCCTTCGCTTTTTCCTTGGTGTTGTGGGATGACTTCATGAATATTGTCATGTTCTTCTCAAACGTCTTGCGCGCGTCAAATATTTCTATGAGCCTTGGCAGCCCCTGCGTGACCTTGCTCAGCCTGTCGCTTTGCGATGCAAGGGTATACGAACGCATCGTCATTTGCGTGGCGGGTTCAGACAGGCTCTGTGCGGCTATTATGCCTATGGCTTCGCCAGGCTCGTAAAGGTACCTATTCATCACTTCTTCAAGCTTCTTGAGCTTGCGGGCTTTTTCTTTTCCGTCAATGCCGCTCTTGGAGCAGTATTCCTCGAATTTTTTCATAACGTTCTGTGTTATCATGCATATCACCATTTGTCAAAGTCTATCTTTCCGGCGTCCGACTTTGCCGGATCCACGCCGTCTCCACCCACAAAGAACTGTATTATGTGGCCCCTGCTGTTTCTGACAGTGCCGTCGTATTCAACGCGCAAATCCTGCATAGCGTTCACGAGCCTTCTTTCCATATATCCGGAATGTCGCGTGTGCAGCGACTTGTCCATGAGGTTTTCCCTCGAGTTCATTGCGTCAAAGAAGAATTCAAACGGGTCAAGGCTGTCCTTGTAGCCGTGGGACACGAAGCCGCGGGCCTTGAGGCCCAAATCGCCTACAGCGAAGTGCGAAAGAGTCCTTCCAATAAAGCCGCGGTGTATCCTTTCGCCTTCAAGCGCTTCTTGGCCGACAAAAGCGCACATCTGCGTGAGGTTCACGTAGCTTCCTCTTGCGCCGCTCACGGCCATTATGACCGAGGAGTTCACAGGGAGATCCTTCTTTATTATGTCGCTGGCCTGATTGGATGCCTCTCCTCCAAGCTGCAGAATCCTGCTTTCAAGAAGCATTTTGGGGCTCATGCCGGTGGCCTTGTCCTCCTTGCCCTTGTAGTATTCTTTCACAAGGTCGCTCACAGCGCTGTCGTATTCGTCCGTGACGTCCTTCAGCTTCTTCTTGCTTTTTTCTGTTATGTCCTCGTCGCCTGAGGATATGCTAAAGCCCCTTCTGGAAATCACTTCCAGCGCAAGCCGCGAAACTTTATCAATGAAATCCCTTGCGGCCGCATGCGAGTATTTCTTCTCTATTGCGTCTATCAGCTTGCCCTTCTTTTCGCCAAGGGCGCTGTCATCTATGACGCCCTTCTTCAGGGAGCCGTTCTTTATCTCAACTTCGTCCCCGGACGCGGAAGCATAAGAGATGTTGAAGTCCTTTGGCAGTATGTGGCTGAATATTTCCTTGCCGGTGTATTCGTCCTTTATCTCAAAGTCTTCAATTCCGACAGCAGTCAAAAGCTCCACTGCCTGTCTTCTGGTAAGCTTCGTGTCGTCCTGCGTCAGAAGGAAAGAGCCGGTGATGTGGTCGTGCTTGCACGCGATAACGGGCTTTCCGTATCTTGGCGACCTGATATGGTGCTCCACTGCCATGAGCATCTCCGCCTCGACCCGTGCTTCCTCGGTCTGCGGCACATGTATATTCATCTCGTCCCCGTCAAAGTCGGCATTGTAAGGTATCGTGACCGCGAGCGAGAGCCTTATCGTCCTGTAAGGCATTATCCTTGCCTTGTGCGCCATCATGCTCATCCTGTGCAGCGATGGCTGCCTGTTCACTATGACTATGTCGCCGTTGTCAAGGTGCCGTTCCACTATGTAGCCCGGCGCAATCTCGTTGGAAACATCTTCCTTGTTTTCCTCGGTTATCTTCTTCCTTACGCCGTCCGGCCTTATTACATAGTTGGCGCCCGGATGGATGGACATGTTCTTCACAGTGATTCTCATCTGTTCCAGATTATAGCTTGTGACTCTCGCGGGTATCGTCAGTTCCTTCGCTATCTCAAGGGGTATGCCCACTTCGCTTATGGATATGCACGGATCGGGCGATATGACCGTACGCGCGGAGAAGTTGACACGCTTTCCGCTCAGGTTGCTTCGGAAGCGCCCTTCCTTCTTTCCCAGCCTTTGGACGAGCGTCTTCAGCGCCCTGCCCGACCTGTGCCTAGCAGGCGGAAGCGTTGAAATCTCGTTGCTCATGAGAGTGGAAACGTGATACTGTAGCAGTTCCCATATGTCCGCTATTATGAAGTCCGGCGCGCCAAGCTCAAGGTTCTTTCTGAGCCTTTCGTTTATCCTTACGATGTCCACGAGCTTGTGCGTCAGGTCGTCCTCGCTTCTTTCTCCGGTTTCCAGCGTTATGGACGGCCTTACCGTGACCGGAGGCACCGGCAATATCGTGAGTATAAGCCATTCCGGCCTGCTCTTTATTTTCAGGAACGCAAGGTCCTCGTCGGTTATTTTTTCAAGCCTCTGCCTGACTTCTTCGGATGTGAGGTCGGTGTTGCCTTCCCTGTAGGAAGTCGGCTTGAAGTAGACCATATCCTTTTGCTTCTCGCCGCAGCTTGGGCACGTCTTTATCTTCTTCTTGTATATGTGCGTGAGCCTGTTGCCCTTTATCTTTTCCGCCTCGTCCCTCGGGATAAGGGCAGCGGAACACTTCTTGCATATCGCCCTCAGAAGCATGAAAATTTTCTTTCCGTAAAGCGGATGCACTATGGGTTTTGTCAGTTCAAGGTATCCGAAGTGGCCAAGGCACTGCCCTATCGTGCCGCCGCAGGTCCTGCATCTGAGGCCTGGGTCCACCACGCCAAGATGCAAGTCCGCAAGACCGCCGTCTATGGGGTATCCATCAGGGTCGTAAAGCTCGGGCTGCTCTATCTTTATGGCGCTCATGTCCTTTACCATCTTTGGCGACAGGAACCCGAATTCTATGCTTTTGACCTTCATAACTAATCACCCACGTTTACCTTGGGATATATTCCTAGGCACTTAAGTTCGTCAAGCATGAGCTTGAACGCGTAGCTCATTTCCACTTCGTCTATTTTTGACTTGCTGCAAACCGGGCAGTATTTCTTGCCCTTTACCTTGTCTTCCACGGCGAACATGCCGCACTTGCTGCACACAGGAACCGTGTACTTGTCGCTGCTAAACCTTTCCTTGAGCAATAGCGACGCTCCGTGAGCCAGCAGGCAGTCCTTCTCCATCTCTCCAAGCCTCAGGCCTCCTTGTTTCACCCTTCCTGCGGTAGGCTGTTTTGTCAGAAGCGTGACCGGCCCTCTTGCTCTTGACTGCACCTTGTTTGCCACCATGTGATGCAGCTTCTGGTAGTAGCACGGCCCGACGAGTATCTGCGTTTCAAAGCGCTTGCCTGTCACTCCGTCATACATGACTTCCTTGCCGTCATTCCTAAAGCCAAGCTCTTCAAGATTCTTTCTGAGGTCAGCTTCGGTGATTCCGTTGAACGCTGAAGCATCCACCTTGTTGCCGCTTACTGCAGAAACCTTGGCCGCCACTATCTCAAGCAACTGGCCGAGTGTCATTCTGCTCGGTATGGCGTGCGGATTGAGTATGATGTCCGGCGTCACCCCGCTTGCCGTGAACGGCATGTCCTCCTGCGGCAGTATGAGCGCTATGACGCCCTTCTGCCCGTGGCGGGAAGCGAACTTGTCGCCGAGTTCCGGCAGCCTTTCGCTCCTGACGCTTATCTTGACAAGTTTGTTTCCGCTTGCGGTTTCGGTTAGTATCACGTTGTCCACCACGCCTTCTTCGCCGTAGCGTATGGTTTCTGAAGTTTCTCGCCTGTTCTCAGCTTCCACCATGAAGCTTTCCATGGGGCCAAAGAACCTAAGCGGCGAAATCTTGCCTACTATCACGTCGCCTTCCTTGACGTCTGTTTCCCTGTTGACTATGCCGTCCTGCGAAAGGTTCGCGTAAGCCTCTTCGGTCCGGTAGCCGGAAATGGATTTGTCCGGGATCCTTATCTCGTCCCTCTCTATGCCCCAGTATCTCATTTCCTCGGTTGAATAATTGCGCAGGAAGTAGCTGTGGCCGAATCCTCTTTCCACGGATGCGCGGTTCAGAACTATCCCGTCCTCCATGTTGTAGCCGTGGAAGCTCATTATTGCTATCACGACGTTGTGCCCCTGCGGGTGCACTTTCAGGCCTACCTCGTCGCCGACTATCGTGCTCACAAGCGGCATCTGCGGATAAAGCAGCATGTCGGCCTTGGTGTCCGCCCTGATGAGGAAATTGGCGGCATACAGTCCCAGCGACTGGCCGGACATCTTGGCTCCGAAGTTTACCCTGTCGCCTCTGTTGTGCGCAGGGAAAGGAACCAAGGATGCGGAAAGCCCGAGCATCACGCCCGGGTTTATCTCAAGATGCGTTGTTTCCTTGGAAATAGCGCTTTCATCTATTGCAACGAGGGCGTTGTTTTCTTCCTCTGCGTCAAGGTATTCTATGATGCCTTCCCGCACAAGGTCGTTCCATCCCATTTCCTTGCTGATGACTTTTTCTGCAATTTCCTTGGTGAGGTTGGATTTTCCGTTAGTTGTTATTATCAGGGGCCTCTGCACGCGGCCCGCGTCAGTGTTGACATGGACTTCAGCGAAGTCCGGAACCCATGAAACGTTCACAGACGGGCTGATGTCCGCGTTCCTTCTCTTCTGCCTTATTGCTTCCACGACTCTTTCAGGGTTGTCCGTGCCGCCGGCTATATAGCCGTCCATGAACACTGTGTTGCCGCCGCTTTCCTTTTTCAGCATAGATTCTATCGTTGCCCGGTCTTTCTGCGTGGCAGTGTCCGTTATGATCGCGAATATGGCAAGATACTTTCTAAGGCCTATGTTAACGCCTTCAGGCGTCTCTTCCGCGCACAACCTGCCCCAGTGCGTAGGATGAAGGGCCCTTGCCTCAAAGTGCTCCTGCGAGGAGCTGAGCGGGGAAATGACGTTTCTTAGGTGGGCAACCGTCCTGACAAAGTTTGTCCGTTCTAGCCTCTGGCAAACGCCTGTTCTTCCGCCGACCCACTGGCCGGTGGCCATGTGGGATATTATTCTTTTAGTCAAGTACTCGCTTTCGACTATTGATTGTATCGAAGGCATCTTGCCGCGTTTCACGAGCTTCTGGTAAGAATACACTATCCTAGACACGAGCCCGTACTTGCCAAGCAGCACGGAGCGGAAGAGTATCTCGAAGAAATCCGCGACCATGCGCAGCCTCTTGTTTCCGTAATGGTCTATGTCCTGATCCTCAACGTCGTTCAGCCCCAGTCGTATGACTTTGCCGACGACCTTTGTCAGGTACAATGCCTTCGCAAGCCTATCCTTCTTGGCTTGGCCAAGATGCGGCAGCAGGTACTTGTCCATGAGGTCGTTTATCCTCTTGTCCCGGTATTCCTTCTGGGGTATCTTTATTTTCTTGCCTATGTACTCCTTTGCATCTTCCACGCTTTTGACATTCGTTTCGTAAAGATTGAAGTATATTTCCTGCATTTCCCTCGGTTCGGTGGAGATGGATTCTATTATATCCTTGTCAGTTTCCATGCCGAGCGCGCGAAGCAGTACCACGACCGGAATCTTCTTCATGTTGGCAAAGGAAAGCGTGACTATGCCTCCTTTCCTTTCAATGAGATGCCTCTGCACGAATCCTGCGGATTCGGAATTTATCCTCGCGGTTTCAGCGCCGCCTCTTTTTTCAACTACAGGCCTGTTGGAAAGGACCTCCTCCATCATCACTATGGCCCTTTCAGTGCCGTTTATTATGAAATATCCGCCCGGGTCGTCCGGGTCCTCCCCGGATGTTATCAGGTCTTCCCTGCTCATCTGCGAAGTCGTGCATAGGCCGGACTTGACCATGACCGGCAGGTCGCCTATCTTGACTTCCTGAGGCTCCTGCTCCACTCCGTTGATTACCGGTATCATTTCTATGAATATGGGAGCCGCGTAAGTAAGGTTCCTTATCCTGCACTCATTGGGCGTGACGGTTCTCACCGCGCCGTCGGCTTCCTTTATGTTGGGTTTGGGAATTCGGACCTTGCCGAGGCGTATCTTGAATTCCGCAAGGTCCGGGGTTTCCAGCTGTATCTCGCCTATATCGCCGAATATTTTCTGCACGCGCTTTTCCGTGAACTCGTTGAAAGATTTGATGTGATGCCCGTCAAACCCAACCTCATCCTTGAAGCTGGATACAAGCGCCCTGTATATTCTTGCACTGTCGTTTACCTGCATATTATTCACCTTTACATAACCACTTCAATAATTTACACAACCACTCTATAATATAGCACTGTCTCCCCTTCAGAAACCCTCGTTATTCGCACCACGTTGCCCTTCTTGGCGCCAAGCTTCTTGGAAACCGGATCGTCCGCGTTCATCTTCGGAAGCTGGCCCGGCCCCGCGTTAAGCTCGTTAAGAAGAAGCGCCTTTTCCTCGTCGTTTAGGAGTTCGTGCCTCGGTACAATGCGGCTCTCAAAAATGTTGATTTCTTTTTCTTCCATTGAACTCCCTCCCACTGCGCATGGGCCCGACGGGATTCGAACCCGCGACAGTCGGCTTTCTGCCGTCCGGTGCCCTGCTGGCACAGGCTTAAAAGGCCGATGCTCTACCAGGCTGAGCTACAGGCCCTTGCGACTGCGTCGGTGCGATCACGCCCTGGCCGGGAAATTCAGGCGTTGCCAAGGCAACATCCTTTTGAACCCGGGTCGTAGCCTTGACAAGGCTGCATGCTAGGCCGCTACACCACCAAGGCTTTACAGGACATAGATTCTGGTAAAATATAAAAACTTCCGAAAAATAGTATCAAACCTATGTCCTAATCGCCACCCTCCTGAACGCACCCGCTTAATTATAATGGCCAGCAACGTTCTGGTGTTCCCAGCTGCAAAGCCAGTACTTACCACGCCGCAGGAGAGCTTGACTTCCAAGTTCGGAATGGGTTTGGGTATCGCCTCTCCGCTATGGTCGCCGACCACATCTATTAAGGGCGATGTTTATTTAAATGTTTCTTTTTGTTGCCTGTCGGCTCGCCGGCCGAATATAGGGCTTCTGCTCTTCGTCTGACAAGCAGGACTGTCACGAAAGCGGCGTTCGCCAAGACAAGCGACGCCGGATAGAGCCACGTCGTCAGAGTGAACGTATCAAGAGCGATTATTGCAAGCGCGAATTTGACAGAACCCAATGCAAACGTCAGTGCGGTTTCCTGATACGGCTCGCGCCAGCCTTTCCTGAACGTGGGTATGAAGCCTATCGCGTCAACCAAAGTGACTATTATGACCGCGCTTAAAGGATCGTTTGTGATTTTCCATGTGGCGATGCCGGACAGCGCCGCAAAGAGGCAGAGCCAGTCCGATTTTTTTACATAACTTAATCCGTATTTGAGAAAGGCTATCGCCGATACAAGAAAGCACGTTGCCGCGGTTATGCCGGTAACCCAAGAGCCGGCTCCGCCGCCTTTTTCCATCTGGGCAAAAAAAGCTATGGCAGTCAGAACCCCCCATATAAGCCACGAGAACGCATGGGGTTTCGTCTTGTTTATGAACACGTTGCGAACGTAAGGAACGTAGCTTATCAGGCCGATAATCACTGCAATAATGCCAAGGGCGACTTTATATTCCATGAGAGTCTTCTCTTTTTATGCTGTGCTGCCTTTTAATTCTATCCCATTGTTGGCGGCAGAGTTAATGCTATTATCTGGATTTGCATAGATTTTTAAAATTTTCGGGAATTATATGATGGAAGTCGTTGGTGCCCGCTTGCGGCCATGTTTTTCATATAGGGAGGTTGATGCGAATGGAGATAAAACCCGTTGGCAGGCGCGTTCTTGTGCGTCCTGTAAAGGACGAGAAAACGAAGGGCGGCATATACATACCTGATTCCGCAAAGGAAAGCAGGAAGGAAGGGCAAGTGCTTGCAGTTGGCACAGGGAAAGACGGCAAGGAACTTCCCCTGAAGAAAGGCGATCGGATTATATACGGCGGCTACAGTTCCGAGGAATTTGAGATCAACGGTGAGAAATACGTTGTAGTGCAATTCAAGGATATAGTCGCAAAAATTGAGGTGTGAACATGGGATCAAAACAGATAATGTTTGACGAAAATGCAAGGCAGGCGCTGATGCGCGGCGTGGACAAGGTGGCGAACACCGTGAAGGTCACGCTTGGGCCGCGCGGAAGAAACGTCGTGCTTGACAAGCCTTCTCACCCTGTTGTCAGCAACGACGGCGTGACGATAGCAAAGGAGATAGAGCTAAGCGACAAGTTCGAGAACATCGGCGCGAAGCTCGTGAAGGAAGTCGCGTCAAAAACGCAGGATGTTGCCGGGGACGGAACGACGACCGCAACTGTCCTTGCGCAGGCCATGATAAGGGAGGGCCTGAAAAATATAGCTGCCGGCGCGAACCCCGTGGAGGTAAAGCGCGGCATGGAGAAGTCGGTAGCCGCTACGGTGGAGTACCTAAAGAAGAAAAGCGTGCCTGTAAAGGACAAGGAGAAGATAATTCAGGTTGCCACGATATCCGCGAACAACGACGAGGAGATAGGCGGCCTTATTGCCGATGCCATGGAGAAGGTAGGGAACGATGGCGTCATAACAGTAGAGGATGCCAAGAGCTTCGAAACAGGGCTTGAGGTCGTGGAAGGCATGCAGTTTGAGCGCGGCTTTGTGTCGCCTTACATGGCTACAAACCACGAGAAGATGACGTGCGACCTTGAGGATGCTTACGTGCTGCTCTACGACAAGAAGATCACGGGCATGAAGCAGATAGTGCCAGTGCTTGAAAGGTGCGTCAACGAGGGAAGGCCGTTGATGATAATAGCCGAGGACATTGAGGATGAGGCGCAGGCGACGCTAATCCTTAACATAATAAGGGGTGGCATAAAGGTCTGCGCAGTGAAGGCGCCGGGCTTTGGCGACGAGCAGAAGGAGATGCTTGAGGATATAGCAGTGCTCACCGGCGGCCGCGTGATAAGCGAGGACAAGGGCATGAAGCTTGAGAACGTCACTGCCGAGATGCTTGGCTCGGCGCGCAAGGTTTCCGTTGACAGCGAAAAGACTACAATAATTGAGGGCAAGGGCTCTAAAGCCGCGATAGACGCAAGGAAGCATCTGATAGAAAAGCAGATAGGGCTCGCGGATTCCGAATACAGGAAGACTGACCTCAAGAAGAGGCTTGCGAAGCTCGGCGGCGGCGTTGCCGTCATAAAGGTCGGCGCCGCTACTGAAACAGAGATGGCGGAGAAGAAGATGCGCATCGACGATGCCCTGAACGCGACAAAAGCTGCGGTGGAAGAAGGCGTCGTGGTCGGGGGCGGCATAACGTTGTACAGGGCTGCGTTCGGGCTTTCCGTTTCGTTGCAGGGAGACCAGTCGGTCGGCGCGGTTATCGTGAAGCGCGCACTGGAAGAGCCGGTGCGCCAGATAGCGAAGAACGCCGGCAAGGACGGCGCCGAAGTTGTGGCGCGGCTGGGAATGGAGAAGGACGAAAACGTGGGGTACAACGCGAAGAAGGATATATTTGAGGACCTTTTCAAGGCAGGGGTCATAGACCCTGCAAAGGTCGTGCGCTCTGCCCTTCAGAACGCCGTTTCCATAGCGGGAATGGTCATCACAACCGAGGCCCTTGTAGCGGACTTTGACGCCGAGAAGGACGAGAAGACCTCCGCGATAATAATCTGAGGTTTTTTGTTTTTTTATTTTTTGCCGCCGGAATGGAACAAACTTTCCATTTCCGCGTAAATGCTTTGGGAAAACCCCGAAGTATTTATACACTTATTTCCAATATATTGCTTGGGCGATTTCATGGTTTCCAAAATCATAATTCTTGGTGCAATCGTAGCCATAGTAGTTGGCGCGATAGGCTACGTTTATTTCGGCGTCGTTTCGCCTGCCGCCGAGAAGCCTGTGATAGAAAAGCCCGCTCTTCTTGAAGGCCAGAACGTTGACACGGAACATATACGGTGGCTGGCCAACGAGTTGGGCGCGTACAAGATTCACAGTTCCCTTTCCAGCGAAGAGGCGCAGATAGAAATCGTCGTGGAGGGCGTGCCTTTTGCCGTGACTAACGGCGAGGGCGGCCCGATCGCTTCCGACGGGAAAGCGGAAAATCCCGATATAAGGATAACAGCTGGCAGGGCAAGCTTCGGAGAGCTCATGGCCGCGCAAAACATAAAATCCAAGATAGTCGAACTTTACGATAGCGGCAAAATCGGCGTTGAGCTACTGAAGGATCAGGCTGCCCTAGCGCTGAAAGGCTACAAGTCCATATACGACCAAATAAACGGATGAGCTAATATCCTTAATACTTTTCCTCCCAGTTATCGCAATGGAATACCCGACCGGTTTCAAGGAGCTTGTCGCGGCAGTGAAGAAGGATCCGGTTCCTGTCGCATCGGGCAGGGAAATATGGGAAAAATTCTGCCGCGTCGTCTTCATAGGCAAGGACCGCTCGGACGCGGAAATAAGCTTTGTTATGGGCATGCTGAAGAAATACATAGATTATGATTATGTCCTTGCCACGGACGGCGAGGATTGGGAGAGCGCTGTCCGCCTGTTTCTTAAGGAGCGTTTGGGCAAGATACGGGACGACAACGCCGAGGCCGCGGTCTCCGGCGTTCTTCGCGATTTATTCTATATAACCGCATCAATAAAGGGGGGCGCAAGGTTCTTCAAGAAGAAAGGGGTATTTGAGAACCTCGCAACGCTGGCATCCACGAAGGAAAAGACGAAGGAGTTGATTAACGAGATCGCCGAGGACGGGGACGTTGCAGGGATAAAATACACCAAGGCTATACTCTGGATGCAATACTGCGGCCTTGCAAAGGACTTCGCGCCTGCAACCAAGCAGCTCAAGACCTTCATGAACAGCGATGTCGGGCCGTATTACCAGTTTTATGAGGACGACGATTATTTCACAAAGAGGGCCGAGGAGATGTCTGCCGATTTTCCTGATATTTCTTTATCTGATGTCTATCGCGCCATCTATCTTTACAGGACGTTCAAGTCCGCCATGCCCCGCGGCAGCAAGTTCACGCCCAAGAAGCTTCTGGATTTCATGAAAAAGAAGAAGCTGTCCGTTACAAAGGTATTTTCCAAGCTTTCCGACGTTGAAGGCAGGGAAGAGCTGGCGGAAAAAATGTCTGATTTCATGCGGGGTTGATTCCGGATTTCTCTATTGCAAACCAGAAATGTTTAAGTGCCACCGCCGGCATCTGGTTATAGTGTACGGTATTGGGGGTGCCGGCCAATGGCAAAGAAGAAGTAAATTTAAGTAAAATAATAGTATAAATTGCGCTTGTTTTTTCTTTTTGCATTTCTTTCATATGTTTTGGATGATTGTTTTCACGACGCTATAAGAATTCTTGGCAACTACCGGCAGGAATGATTCAAAATCTTCGCCTGCATTTCCTTCTGCTTTGTCTGATATCGTACGAACAAGAACAAAAGGTATCTTGTTCAAAGCGCATACCTGTCCTACTGCCGCCCCTTCCATGTCTGCGACATCGCCTTTCAGTTCTTCCGTAAGATAATCGTAATCAATATTGCCGCCTCTAACGATAAACTGGTCTCCTGTTAATATTCTGCCTTCAATGAGCCTGTTATTTATTTTGCTCTGTAACGCCATATTTTTCATCTTTACGTCGGCAGTGAATATCCTATAATCCGTGAAAATAATTCTCCCCCTTTCGTATCCCAGAGCCTAGCCATCCATGTCATGCTGGATGCAATCCTTGCTTACTACAACGTCGCCGATATCAAGCTCTCTGTTCAGTGCCCCTCCCACGCCAGTAAATATGATTCTTTCCGGACCATATTCGTCTATCATCTTCTGGCACACCATGGAAGAAAATACCTTGCCGGCGCCGGACTTCACGATAACTGCTTCCTTGCCAAATAATCGCGCTTCGTAAAAGACAAAATCGGACCATTCTTTCTTTTCAACAATCACGGCATTTTTTACATATTCCTCTATTTCAGCGTCCAACGCTCCCATTATGCCTATTGTCATTTCACATTGTATTTGCCAATTGCTTAAATATCTGCTATCATCTTAATGATTATGGACCTCAAATCAAAAATACGAGATGTCCCAGACTTTCCTAAAAAAGGTATAATTTTCAAGGATATTACGGCCTTGCTGAAAGACGGCGAGGCGCTTCGTTATGCCGTGAAAAAAATGGAGATGCCTTTCCTGAAAAAGAAAATAGGCGTTGTTGCAGGCATAGAATCACGCGGCTTCATACTCGGAGCCATAATCGCCAGAGATTTGGGAGTCGGGTTCGTTCCGATAAGGAAAAAAGGCAAGCTCCCGTCAAAAACCGTGAGCGCGGAGTATGCCCTTGAGTATGGGACTGATTCAATTGAAATCCACGCAGATGCCGTTTCTAGGGGCCAGCGAGTTCTGATAGTTGACGACCTTATTGCCACGGGCGGGACTGCCGGAGCTGCAGCGCAGCTTATTGAAAAACTTGGCGGCGAAGTCGCGGGATTTTCGTTTTTGGTTGAGCTTTCCTTTCTCAAAGGGCGGGAGAAGCTGAAGGGTTACTACATGCATTCGGTGGTTGCGTATTAATCCGAAAATTTCTTTGTGTTAGAACAAAAATTACTTGTTTGTAGAGTCCCGATTTAATTTCGCTTCCCGAAGAGCCGTGATGAGGAAGCTGAGCAACAAGAAAATACAGAAAATCACAATCAACCCAAAGCGACACTAAATAATTTCAACCTAAAAGGCGGCAATGCCGAAAATAGTGCTTAACTCTGCTTATATGTTATCGTCTGAAAAGCCGCATTTCATAGTACATGAGAGGATGTGTCCTTGGGAGGTTTAGCCATCTGTCATCAGGAACGGCAAGTCCATCGTCTGTAATGGTATACGGCCCAGATTCAAGAATGGACCTTATCTGCTGCAGGTGTTGTGTATGCGGAATTTTCGGGCCGGTGATGCGCAATAGGTCGTGACTGGGCGTTTCGATGTCAACACCAAAAAAGTCGCCATCCTCCACATATCCAAACGTCATATCGTCGCTTTGATATGGAAATGGCATTTCCTTCGGGGAGTAGGTTCTGACATTATAATCCCGTTTCCAAAGGCGTTCGTTGGACGCTATTTCTATCAGCTCGGACGGCGATCTCATAATGCATATTTTCGCGTGTGTAGAACCGTCGGGCAAAGGCATGGCGGTTTTGTCCTCAAGATACTCATAGCTTATGGCACTTGGTGGAATAAAACCATTTGAAGCCAAGTCTAAATTACCACAAGCTTCCGGATTAGCGGGGGCAAACAAATATGAATCCTCGTCGCCAAGTATTCCTAAAACGGTCTGAGAAATTACATTCTGGCCGCAGATTGCAGTATAAATGGTTATATGGTCCCCGTCTATCCGGACGGCATATGTTTCAGTTGGGTGAAAGGTTTCCCCGTTCGACCATATATTGATTCCAGGCATTGCGTATTTCGCGCCGATGACGGCATCTTTCACATACGCAACGGTCAGGTCATTGAGGCCGGTTTCAATCATCTTCGCATTCTCTGAAGGCGCAGACAGGACCACGAACCGCATGCCGTTCTTGACACGTTCCTTCATCTCGTAGCCTTCCCCAATTAGTCTGTCTATTTCAAGGCCAAATCCGTAATCTCTTGTTTCATGCATCATGATATCGGCAAAATTTGCCAAGTAAAGTATTTAAAGTTATAAAAATTCATCACTTTTAAATAGTAAAGTATCATCCCCCGACCGAGATTTGAACTCAGAACCTCACCGTTTCTGGCAGAGTGCTGACATTCTTGCGCATTCAGCGCATGACTACAGCGGTGCGCTCTACCGTTGAGCTATCGGGGGTCTTAAAGTTAAGGGAACGAACGGATTAAAGGTTTTTCACGGCAGTCTAACACCCATCCTAAATGCGTTTTCTGAATTCATCAGTATCTACATCAAGTAGGCAGAGGCCTCCTGAAAAGAATACTTAACGAGGCCCTTTATGCATAGGGACTACCGTGCTTCTTCCGTTAGGATGCCGCATGAATACATGAGAGCCTCTCTGCCTCAATGGCAGAAACCCCATTAGAGAAAGAGCCTTTTGAATTTTTCCCCCGACAGTATTGGGAGCTTTGCCATAACATTTCACTTTTTTATACTGGTCTTTCTGGAGTTATGCCGCCAGTTGCTGAATTTTGAATTGCCCGACAGTGAGCAATATCTTCTTTCTGAAGATTATAAATAATTTTAGAATTCATTATATATTATATATGTTTGATACTATATAACGTGTATACGGTAAAATATATATCCTATGTTATTATTAAGCAATAATAACTAAATTAATTAAATGATGCGTATAGCACTGGAGGTTTTGTCAGCCCATTATTTTAATTTGCTGGATGCCGATAAATTCTTCTTCATGCGCTTCACTCTGGACTTCCAAGCACAGTTCTATGGCTTCCTTCATGTTTTTCATGAGTTCGTCTATAGTCCTGCCTTGGCTGTGGCAGCCTCGCAATGAAGGAACGCTGCCAACGTAAAAGCCGTCTTCGTCTTTCTCTATGACTACCGTAAAGTTATGGGCGTTGTTCTGCATAGAATATGCTGGATCACGAAGGCTTAAAGCCTTTTCGCGCCTTTCTTCGGCGCGTAACCAAGCAGCGCTTCTTCGCTGTCCGCGCGCATGAGCTTTTTTCCGAGTATGTAAGCGCCGGACGCCCTTGGCAGCGCAAGCGGGCTGTTCAGGCCGAATATGGGCACTATCTTGTAGCTGACGATGCGCTCGTCGCCGTTGTTCATGTCCTTGAGCTTCCATGTAAGGTCGGTGCCATAAGCATGTTTCCTCTTGATGAACTTTGGGCCTACCGAGTCCTTGACCACGAAAACCGGAGGCACGAAGTCCTTGATTGTCACGGAGTCTATTTTCCTGCCAGTGGCGTTCTTGAACTCCACGCCAACGGTGAACTCGGCGCCTTCGCTTATCAGTTTCTTCTGCATTATGTATTTTCTCACCCTGAGGACGCGCATTTTGTAGAGGTAATACCACGCCGCTGCCACGAGAGCGGCAAGCAGCAGCACCAGAGGCAGGTAGTCTGTCTTGTTTTCTATGGCAACAGTTTGGCCAAGAGCTATATTCGCGATAGTCCATGAATAATAGCCCTTCCCCGTAAGGGAAGGTTTCGTGCCTGCGAAGAATATGCTCTCTGTCCAGGAAACGTTGCGGTTGAGAGTGGCATTTCCCGCGATGTTTCCAGCGTTCTTGACCTCAATGCGCTCCCCGCGGCCGGTAAGCATCAAAATCGGGGCGCGGGTCTCTTCTATCACCGCTTTTTCGTAAATATCAAACTTCTGGCCGGACGAAAGCTTGGATTCTTTTGAAGTTATGTCTACTGCTATCGTGTAGGTCCCTGCGGCCATGCCGTCCGGTACCCGGAACGTTATCTCCGCCGTCTTGCTGTCGCCGGGCTCTATAAGCGGTATTTTCGTGGTTTCCGAGCCTATCACGCCTTCGGCCCCGGAGAACGTGACGTTCACGCCCACGTCCTGCACGCTGGAACTCTTGTAGTTCTTGACGTAAATCTTGGCGTTTATCGCGCCTGTTGGGAAGAACTCCCCGCTTATGGAAGTCTTGTCTATGTCCACGACATCATCCCTGCTTACGAAGACGTATATGTCTTGGGAAGCGGTTCTTCCGGTGGTTATGCCTCTGGCACTGACCGTAAGCTTGTAGTTTATGCCGGAAACTGCATCCCTTGGCGGGCTGACGAAAAGCGTCACGTTTTCGGTTCTTTCCGGCACCGTCTCCAGTGAGTAGGAGCTAAGTATAGTCCAAGTCTTTTCCCCGTTCAGGCTCAGAACCAGCGTTTCCCTGGCATCGCCGACTATGTATACCGGTATGGTTCCCGCGGTGCCTACGGAAATCCTATAAGATGTCTTTTCCGTGTCAAGCGTAAGCGCGTATGCAGGGGATGCGGCAAAAACCGCCACCGCAAGCAACGCAATCAAAAGCGCCTTGTTGATCATAACATTATGTAATGCCTAAAAATTATATAAGCGGCACTTTGGAGCGGCTTAATGGCAAAAGGATAGTATTTCTTTGGGGATTATAAATCCGCTCCGTCCGAATAGCTTTATGGCTACTTACAGAAGCGGGACGACAAGGCTTATATGGCTCTTTGCCGTTATGGTCTTGGCCGGACTTTATGCCCTAAACTTTTTTCCAATATTCTTGCTGGTTGCCGTTAGCTTGGCGACAAGCTTTGCCATAAACAGGATGCATGTCAGGTCCGTGGGCGTTGAGTTTGTGCTCATTTCGTCGGTTGTGGCGGGCATAGCTTACGGCCCATGGGCCGGAGCCTTGACCGCGCTTGCGCTCATGTCATTCCACGTCGCCGTGGCGAACTACATAGGCCCCTACATAATATGGGTGATACCTGAGTATGCCTTGGCAGGATTTCTCGCAGGCATGGTTCATTGGGATCCGGTAACGTTAGGTGTCTCCATGGCGCTGATGGTAAATGCCATGGGACTTTTTTTTACTTTCATGTTCAACCGAGGCTTTCTCGGGCATTATTTGCCTTATGCCATAACCAACGTGATTTTTAATTTTCTTGTATTCCGCGCCGCGGCGCCGGCAATTCTGGCATGGATGGGGATATACGGCTTTGCATGAAAAGTAGCCAATGACCACAAGGTGTTGTGATTTTGAGAAGGCAGAATACAACAGGTTTGGCCAATTTCAGAATTTAAGTGCAAAGCCGAAACGGCTAAAAGCTAAATATACCATAGTCAATTATATGTTGGGACCATGAAAAAAATTTTTATAGGCTCGGATCACAACGGTTTTATTCTGAAACAGGATGTTAAGAAATATATAGAAGAGAAAGGGTTTGATTTTGAAGACCTTGGGAACGCGGTAATGGACAAGAACGACGATTATCCTGAATATGCCTTTGCAGTTGCGAAAAAAGTCGCGGAGCGCGGCACAGGCATTCTTCTCTGCGGCTCCGGGCACGGCATGGCAATAGCAGCGAACAAGGTCAAAGGCGTGCGTGCGGTTTGCGTTGGCAGCGTTGACGATGCGAAAAGCTCCCGTTCAGACGATAACGCGAATGTCATATGCCTCTCCGGCTGGTCGCTTGGCCCTGCCAAGGCAAGAGAGATATTGGGCGCGTGGCTCTCCACAGAATTCAGCGGCGCTGAGCGCCACAAGAGGCGGCTTGCGCAGATAGAACGGATGGAAAGACGATGAAGATTATTCCTGCTATAATAGCAAAAGACCAGAAGGAGCTTGATGCGCGCCTCGGCAAGGTCATTAGATATTCCGACATTTTCCACCTTGACGTGATGGACGGCGTGTTCGTTGGCAATGTGTCGCTCGATTTCATGATATCCCTGCCCAAGGCAAGATACGAGGCCCATCTGATGTTGCGCAACCCTGCGCCATGGATGTACGACAATATGTCAAGGGTCGAGAGGATGATATTCCACATAGAGACGCGTTCCGTGTCGCAGCTCATAATGGATGCAAAGAACAGCGGCAGGAAGGTAGGGCTGGCGGTGAACCCGGAAACAGAAATAAGCGAAGTCGAGCCGTTCCTTGACGGCGTGGACCGCGTGCTTGTCATGACCGTGAACCCCGGCAAGTACGGGGCTCCGTTCCTTCCGGCGATGCTGCGGAAGATATCGCGGCTCAAAGCGCTCTACCCGCGCATTGAGATAGAAGCCGACGGCGGGGTGAACCCGGAAACCATAGCAAGGCTGAAAGCGGCCGGAGCTTCGGTATTCGCCTGCGGCTCTTACTTGCAGGGCAGCGACCCGAAAAAGGCGATAGCCGAGCTGGAAGCCTTGATACAATGAATCTTATATAAAAGCCGCGCCAATACTTATAACGTGATTCTATGGCCGATGAAAAACAGCTTGCTGATATTGCCGCTATCCTGAGGCGCGATGCCCTAAAAATGACCTCGGCGGCCGGAAGCGGGCATCCGACGTCCTGTATGTCCTGCGCCGAGGTAATGAGCACGCTGTTTTTTCGGGAAATGAGCTATGACACGAAAGACCCTTTCAATCCGGACAATGACGAATTCATACTGAGCAAGGGGCATGCCGCGCCAATCCTTTATGCAAGCCTTTATATGGCGGGATGCATACGTGACGATATTATGTCATTGAGAAAAATCTCCAGCCCGCTTGAGGGGCACCCCATGCCTTCCTCTCTTAAATGGGTAAAGGTGGCCACCGGTTCGCTCGGCCAGGGACTTTCGGTTGGCGTTGGCATGGCGCTTGCCGCAAAGATGCAGTCTAGGAAATGCAGGACGTACGTTTTGATGGGTGATGGCGAATCCGCAGAAGGCTCGGTGTACGAGGCGCTGCAGATTGCCGCTTATTACAAGTTGAATAATCTTTGCGCAATAGTGGACGTCAACCGCCTTGGCCAGAGCGGCGAAACCATGCCAGGGCACGATGCGGATTACTACGCAAAAAGATTCGGATCTTTCGGATGGGAAACTATAGTAATAGACGGCCACGACGTCAAGTCAATCATTCAGGCTCTTAACAAATCGAAATCTTCGTCCATGCCTGCGGCCATAATAGCCAAAACCATGAAGGGGAAGGGCGTTTCATTTCTTGAGAACAAAGACGGCTGGCACGGCAAAGCCCTTGACAAAGCTTCTCTGGATAAAGCATTGGCGGAATTGCCAGATCCGAATATGCCTTATGTTGCCATAAAAAAACCGGCAAAGTCCGGCGCGGAAATGAAGGCGGCTGGCAAAATCACCGGGCCTTCTTACGCAATGGGAGCGGAAGTCGCCACCCGCAAGGCCTACGGCGCGGCTTTGGCAAAGCTGGCGAAAGCGGATACTTCTGTAATTGCCGTGGATGCCGAGGTAAGCAACTCCACATATGCAGAGGAAGTGAAGAAATCATCGCCTTCGCAATTCATTGAAGCTTACATAGCCGAGCAGAACATGGCAGGCATGGCGCTCGGCCTTTCCGTGAAGGGGTTTAATGTTTTTGGGTCAACTTTCGCTTCCTTTCTCTGCAGGGCGCACGACCAGATAAGGATGGCGGCGCTCTCGTCAGCGAGCATGACTTTTTGCGGTTCCCATTGCGGCGTATCCATAGGCGAGGACGGAGCTTCGCAGATGGGGTTGGATGACATAGCCATGTTCCGCGCATTGCCGGATAGCATCATATTCTATCCGTCTGACGCCGTTTCTGCCGAGAAGCTTACTTTTCTTGCCGCGCAGAGCAGCGGGATAAAATACATAAGAACCACAAGGCCGGCAACGCCGGTGATTTACGGCAACAGCGAAGGCTTCCTGCTTGGCGGATTCAAGGCCGTTAAGGAGAGCAGGAAAGACAAGGTCGTTCTGGCAGGCGCGGGCATAACGCTGCACGAGGCGTTGAAAGCCCACTACGACTTGAAGAAGGCCGGCATGGATGCGGCAGTAGTTGATCTTTATTGCATAAAGCCGTTTGACTCAAAAAAATTCGCGGCGTTCGTGAAAAAACACGGCAATGGTATTGTAGTATGCGAAGACCACTATGCGGCTGGCGGCATAGGGGAGATGATGGCTTCTGCGCTGAATGGCACGGGGATAAAAATTGAAGCTCTTGCAGTCAAAATCATGCCGCACTCCGGCAAGAAAGACGAGATTCTTGATAAATGCGGCATCAGTTCAGCGCATATTGTCAAGGCAGCGCGGAGGCTTCTGGAATGAAGGGGATAAAAAGCATTGACGGCATTCTGAAAAACAGGGGCGCAAAACAATTCCGGGTGGCTATTTTTGGGTCCGCCCGCATAAAGAATAACGACAGGAACTACCGGTTGATATACAGGCTTGCCAAGCGTATAGGGAAAAAAGATATAGACATAGTGACAGGCGGCGGCCCCGGCATAATGGAGGCCGCGAGCAGGGGCCATGATGCCGGCAGCAAGGGCAACGGATCCCGCTCCCTCGGGCTGTTGATAAGGCTGCCGAGGGAGCAGAAGGCCAATAGGCATCTGGACGTCAAGAAAGAATACCTTCATTTTTCCGAGAGGCTCGATAATTTCATGACGCTTTCGAGCGCCGTGGTCGTGGCGCCAGGGGGCTTGGGCACGCTGCTGGAGCTGTCCTACGCTTGGCAGCTTATGCAGGTCGGGCAAAGCTGCCAGATTCCCATAATCCTCATAGGCGATATGTGGAAGCATTTCATTCGATGGTCGAAAAAATGGCAGCTTGGGAGCAAGTACATGAATCGCGAGGATTTCCGTTCCGTGTACACCGTAAGCACCGTTGAAAAAGCCATGAAGATAATAGAAGACGCGCACGAGCGCTACAAGCAATCCGGGGGGATGCCCGCTTAAACGGAACGAAATACGGCAGCATGAAATAATCGGATTATGCGTTATATTTATATGTCAGGGCGTCCATCATTCTGGAGTTTTGCGTAATTCACATTGATCGCAATTATTAACAAATCACATGATCGTGATAAGCACGGCTGATAATGGCTTTATCTTCCAGAGAGCGCCATTTGTTATGGCTATGGCATTGTGTACGTTAATGCGCAAATTAATAGCCCTATCAAACAGAAACGCTTAAATAGATTTTGTCACTATTTTTTAGTGAGTAATATGCCAATAAGATTACGCATGGGAAGAAAACCGCGCTCGGCTGACAAAGATAGCCCTGCTTTGGAAAGCGGTGACGAGATACCGGCAAGCCCGGCTGCCAAAGAACCTGTTGTGGTGGAAATTACAAATCCTGTCGATGATGCAGAGCGAATAAAACCTCCGTACGATGCAATCATAGGAAAATATAGCGGCATGACGCTTGACGAATGGCTTGAGAAGAATTATGCCAAAGGCACTCGGGAAACAGGCGATGAAATTGTCATATGCACGGGAAGGGATTTTGAAACTAATATGCCTAAACTTGAGACGATTCCTCGCCAAGTTAGAGTAAGGCAAAAACGCCCTAAATACAGTGGTAATGCCGGCGGCCATAATTCAGGCGCTAATGCGCAAGAGCCTGTTTACATCGGAAGTTCAGGGCATGGATACACTGCTCCCCTAAATGCTTCTTATATGCCGTTTGCCGACATGCTTGCAGAAACAGGAGAGCTTTTCATCAGAGATGGCCAACGGCTTAACGACGGAAAAAAATCAGGAGCAGTACAGGGGAAAAATATAGCGAAAAAACTTAAACGGATGCTGACAGCATATCTCCATGCCAATGGGATAGACGATGATGTCAGAATAGACTTTAGAAATGGCGGAGCAATGCTGACAATGGATCCGCAAGCATGCGCTGCATATAGAAGTCTCAGGCAGAGAGATTCTGGCAAGCATTACTGATCAATTGCTTCGCGCTTTTACGAAACTTTTATATAAGCTGCCGTGTCCTATTAATGGTGGTATCATGAAACTCTTCATAGACACAGGAAGCCTTTCCGAGATAGAGGAAGCGTATTCGTCCGGCATAATGGATGGCGTGACGACCAATCCTTCGCTGATGAAAAAAGCGGTTGAGGAACTGAAGAAGTCCGGGCAGAAGCTGGACATGGAGGGTTACGTGAAGCGGATACTTGAGGCCGCCAAGGGAACGCCGGTAAGCCTGGAAGTTGCTTCTACGGATTACAAAGGCATGGTTCGCGAGGGCATTGCGCTTTTCAGGAAGTTCAATGCCGTGGCCGGAAATGTTGTAATCAAGATACCGTGCAACACTTCGCTTGACGGCAAGAATGATCAGTTCGGCGCGCTGAAGGCGATAAAGGCGCTGTCCGATGAGAGAATTCCTGTCAACTGCACCCTTATTTTCACCCCTGAGCAGGCATTGCTCGCGGCAAAGGCCGGAGCGAAGATGGTCAGCCCGTTTGCCGGTAGGATAGACGATTTCATACGCTCGGCCAACGGCATCCCATTCAACAAATCCGATTATTTCCCTGTCACAGGCATGGAAAAGGATGGCAGGAAGCTGGAAGACAACGGCGTGACGTCCGGCATAGAGATGGTGGCGCAATGCACAGACATATTCAGGTATTATGGCATAACGACCGAAGTCCTTGCCGCAAGCATAAGGAATGCGCGGCATCTCAGGGACGCGGCGCTTGCAGGCGCGGACATCGCCACAGTGCCGCTGGACGTGATAAAATCCGCGATGCACCATACCAAGACCCTTGAAGGCGTGAAAGTCTTTTCCGCGGACGTGGTGCCGGAATATGCGGCTCTGGGTAACGAAAAATGAAAGAAGTGTCTTTTTTCTTCGGGGACTCCATTGCCAAAGAAGGGCTTTCAATAATAAAAGAAAGGCTGCGCGTTGAAATCAAGACGATGGAACGTGCATTGGCAGGCAATTCGCCTGACGGCCGTGCATTCGCAAGCCTGCCGTTTGCCGCGGAAATGCCTGACTTGGTGAAAAAGCTTGTGAAGGAGAAGCAGGCTCTGAAGCCCGAATACGTCGTACTGATAGGAATAGGCGGCAGCAGCCTTGGCGCTTCTGCGGTTGAGCAGGCTGTCGCAGGAAATCGCAAGGGCCCGAAGCTGCTTTACGCGGATACGATAGACCAGTTTTCCGTTCGTGCCGTGATGGGCACGATGGAAGATAGCCTGAAGCGAAAGAGCGCCGTCATTCTCAATTGCGTCAGCAAATCCGGAAGGACAATCGAGACAGTTGCAAACTTCCAGATTCTGCTGCAGCTGCTAAAAAAATACAGGAAAGATTACGCAAGATGCGTTGTGGTGACAACGGACAAAGGCTCGCAGCTCTGGCACGCAGCGCTCTCGCAAGGCTTTTCGGTCATGGAAATACCTGCAAACGTTGGCGGAAGATATTCCGTGCTTTCGCCTGCCGGGCTGTTCCCTCTGGCGATGGCAGGGGTGGATATATGCGTCCTTGCTGATGGCGCGGCTGCAATGGCAAAACGCTGCGTTGACAGGAGCATTGACGCAAACCCTGCAGCGATGTCCGCGGCAGTGCTCTATCATCATTACCAGAACGGCCGGAAGATCCACGACACGTTCCTTTTTTCGCCTGCATTTGAGGAACTCGGAAAATGGTACAGGCAGCTCATGGCCGAAAGCGCAGGCAAGGACTTGGACAGGAACGGAAAAAAGATCAACGCCGGCATGACTCCCACGGTGTCGCTTCCGCAGGACCTCCATTCCATGGCACAACTCTATCTTGGCGGGCCGCATGACAAGTTTACGACCTTTGTCAAGTCGCAGGATAACGGCCCGGCAACAAAGGTTGCTATGATGAAGGATTTTAGCGGGCTATCGGAAAATATTCAGGGAAAATCGCTTTCTGAAATTACTAATGCGCTTTACAGCGGCATAACGGCAGCTTATAGGAAAGGTAAGCGCCCGTTTAGCGAAATGGTCCTGCCGGATCGTTCCGCCCAGTCAATAGGCCAGTTCCTGCAGATGAAGATGATGGAAACGGTTTATCTCTGCTATCTCATGAGCGTGAATCCTTTCGACCAGCCTGCCGTCGAATCGTACAAGTCCGAGGCAAGGCGCATGCTTGGGAGCAAGAAGGTGCAGTGATATCATGCCGGTTCTCATTGGCATAGACAGGGACGGAACAATAATCAACGACACCGAAGGCAGGCAGTATCTTGGAAGGTCCAAAGGCTGGGAAAACCAAATAGAATTACTGCATGGCGTGATAAAAGGCATAAAGGCGCTACGAAGGATCTCCGGCGTGAAGATTTATATGCTAAGCAACCAGTCCGGCATCGGAATAGCCGACTTTCCAGAACTCACTGAAAAAAGGGGGCACGAGGTCTGCGAGGAAGTGATGAAGCGCCTGAAGAAAGAGGGCGCCGGCCTCAACGGTTATTTGTTCTGCCCGCACATCTCAAAGGATTATGTGAAAGCGCATCCTGAAAGGAACTTTGATCCCGCTTACGTTTGCGAATGCGGCTGCGTAAAGCCGCGTCCCGGAATGCTTTTTGCCGCAATGGAAAAGGAGCGCATGGACAAGGGGAAAACGCATGTCTACATGATAGGCGACCGAAGTAGCGACGTGGAGACCGGCCTGAACGCCGGCGGAATCGGCGTACTCGTGCCTTCCAAAAGCCAGATTGGGCAGGACAAAAAAGTCAGGGCGATGAAAAACGAGTCTGCTTTCGTAGCTAAAGATTTTGAAGATGCTGCGGATTTGATATTGGAGATGGAAGAGTCTATTAAAAGAAAAAACCGATAAGTTATTTTTATATTGCAACGGCAAATATAATATCATGTCCCGCCTCAGAAAGGAGCTTTCTCTTGTCACCGCCATATTCTACGGCGTTGGCATCATTCTTGGCGCTGGAATCTACGTCTTGATAGGACAGGGCGCTGGCGTTGCAGGCAACGGGCTGTGGCTCTCATTCGTTGTGGCGGCGCTCATAGCTTCTTTTACGGGAATGAGCTATGCTGAGCTTGCCGGAATGTTTCCCAAGACTGCGGCAGAATACGTATATACAAAGAAAGCTTTCGGCAAGGAATGGTTGGCGTTTGTTGTTCAATGGATAATGATATTTGCCCTTATAGTGAGCGCAACAACCGTGGCATTAGGGTTTGGCGGATACTTTTCCTATATATTCGGCATCAGCCAATTATGGGCGGCGGCAGGCCTTCTCGTTCTTCTTTCGCTTATCAGCTATACGGGAATTAAGGAATCAGTCCGATTCAATATCGTGGCAACGGTCATAGAAATGATCGGGCTTTTGATTGTCATAGTCTTGGGCGCAGGTTTCATAGGAACAATTGATTACTTTGCCGCGCCGGCAGGGATAACGAGCATACTTGCAGCAACTGCCCTTTTGTTCTTCGCTTACATAGGCTTTGAAGAAGTCGTCAACCTCTCGGAAGAGACCAAGAACGCAAGCAGGGTCATACCGAAGGCGCTGCTGATTTCAATAGCAATAACCACCGTGCTTTACATACTTGTGGCAATATCCGCGGTCTCGATAATGCCTGCCGAGGAACTTGCCAAGGCAAAAGCCCCGCTCACGGAAGTCGTAAGCAGGGTGATGCCGGAAGCCGGTTTTCTCATGTCCGTGATTGCATTATTTGCGACCTCAAACACGGTATTGGCGATACTTGTCGTGGCTTCCCGAATGCTCTACGGGCTTGCGAAGAACAACGCCCTGCCTCAAGCGCTGGCCACACTGGGAAAAAGCCGCACGCCGTATGTTTCCGTCTTTATTGTCATGATTGTTTCACTGGCATTCCTGCAGTTTGGCGCCATCGGCAGTGTGGCCCTGCTTACGGATATCGGCATATTTGCCGTCTATCTGTTCATCAATGCCGCAGTCATATGGCTGAGGTACAAGGAGCCGAAGGCGAAGAGAACTTTCCGTTCGCCCCTGAGCATAGGCAAGTTTCCCGTGCTGGCGGGCCTTGGAATAATCAGCTCGCTGCTGATGCTGCTGCATTTCGAGCCTGTACTCATTTTTTACGAAATTCTTGCAGTTATTGCAGGGTTCGCTGTCTACAACGCATTCAGATATGCAAAAAAATTCAGTTATAGTTAACCCAGTAAAGATTCCGGATATGATTTACTGGGTTCACATATAGTTCCCAAGGAAGTAATACATGGTCAAGCAACGCTTGACCAGTACAGGAGAACCATGGTTCTCCAAGTACCTTGCGTGTTTCCTTGGAGAACTATAAATACGGCAACATGACACAAATAATTCTTTGCAACGGTTTCAAGGAAGTATTCACAATCAAAGCTGATTTGCAGATTCTTGTGTTTGATAGTCACATCGTTATCTTCAAAATAAACGGTGTGGAACGGGATTCCGTGGATATTAAATGGATGCACGCCGGTTAAGGCCAGATAATATGCTGCGCCCATGACTGAATAACGGTCGCGCGGCTCAGGCACTGCGGGAAGAATTGCGTAGTTCTTGAAAGGCTCAAGCTCTTCCGCTGCATCTGTGTCGGATATAATGAATAGATCGCCGTCATAATTGCCGGAAGTGGGGTACAGGTTCCATCCGTTTGTTCTGAAGGCATTTATAATGTCTTTTTGGAGCCGCCGCATATCTATAGTAGATGACGTTAGTTTTTAGAGGCCGCATATCGAAACCCAACCGCTTCAGCGGGTGGATGAGGCAGGAGCGGGATTATTTGCACATTTTAATGCCCTCCATGCAATTGGCAAAGACAGAATTTTATCCAAGCCTTTGTCATGATAATCATGCGGATAAAGCTTATAGAAAAATAATATGTTAATAAAAAAGAAAAACGTCTTGTCTATACTAGTTAATCAGAAGGATTAAAACTTCCTCTTCTTAGCATAGCAATCTTTGCAGAAAACAGGCCTGCCGTCTGTGGGCTTGAATGGAACTTCGCATTCAGCGCCGCACTCGGAGCAGGTTGCTTTGTGCATTTCACGGGGGCCGAAATCCTTGCGGAAGCCGCCACCGTTTCTGCCGAAACCTTCTCTCATGTTTTATTTCCTCCTCAAATTATAAAGAGCGGAAAGCTTATAAATCCCTCCGAAATTAAAGCGAAAAGCTCAAATTGTTACGTTATAATAGTGATTTAAATAGATTAGTATTATACGCCTATTATGGTACGTAGGATAAAGTTGATTATCGATAGAATACAAGAAGAAATAGGACATGATTATAATAGTGCCGTTATTCCTTATGCTATCTTTTCTGATAAAGGATTAAGCAATCTTTTCGGTCCCAATTTCTTTGGTGACGCGACGTTAAAAAAGTGGTGGGTAACTTCCTATAAAGATGCTATTTCTTCCTTCAGAGAATATAATCCAAAAGTAGTGCATATTATAGACCATTGTCGTAATAGAATTAGTGAGATAGAAGATGTCAAGGGCGAAGTAATATACGAAAAGGTAGGTTCAGATCTTACGAATAATGAAATATTAGGACATCCAGTATTGGAAAGAATGAACACAGAAAGAAGAGGGTTAGAAGAGATAATGTTTCCTGCCTTGTACACTGCTTACAGGCATATGCAATCTATGGTAAGGGACAATCATTTTCTTCTGGGTCAAGGTCAATCTAATGCAAAAATTGTGGGTCATCCTAGAACTTTTGCGCCATTTTTGGATTAAAAAATAGGTACGGGCTTTGAAATCCACCACGACTTCGTAAAACCCTATTCATTCATACGCAGAAAGGCAATTCCAGTTCACGCTCTGGGCATGTCCGGAATATTACATAAAGGCAAGTATCATCCAACTTTTCACCTTCTTACAATTGCGGTATTTTATATCCATTCCGTTCCATAACTCTAAGATTTGAAATGATGCAGCCGTTCACATATTGAGTAAGACCTGTCAGATATTCATTTTGAAATCCGGATTTAATTTGTCATGGGGCGTCTTTGATGAACATCTTCACGTATCGAACTTCCTAAAGCCCCGGGCGAGAGTTGAACTCGCGGCCTTTACCTTACCAAGGTTTAGCGACGATGTCTTATGGCATTCGTTAACGCTCTACCAACTGAGCTACCGAGGCACTACTTTAATTTGAAAGAAAAGCTTTTATTATTCCATTGGCATTTAGCAACATGATAAAATACCAGCATTCCGAGCAAATCCGGGCAAGAGTAGGTGAAATAGCGGCGAAGCTGGGCATTGAACATAATCTTTCTCGCATCGCCTGCGTTGAGAGCACGGGCTCGAAAAGCCGCCATACGCTGGCCCGCTGCCACGCCCTGCCGCGCATAATGCAGGTGGCTTTGGGAACCAAGGCCCATTACGTTATAGAGGTCATAACCGAGAATTTCTCTCCGTTGCCAAAGTCAGAGCAGGACAAGACCTTGATTCATGAGCTCATGCACATACCCAAAAGCTTCGGCGGCGGCTTCCGTCATCACGATTACGTTTGCAGGAAGAACGTTGAAACGATGTACAGGAAACTGGCGGAGTAGTTTGTATAGTAAGCAGAATTAAAATATTTAAGCATCTGCAGTTTGTAAACTTGACAAAATACAACTCAAGCCTTCGCCTTTTTCATGTCGCGCTTGAACTGCTGCTTGAGCTTGGGCACCGCTATCTTTGCGCCGCAGCCTTCGCACTTGATGGCAAATGGCCTTTTCCATTCCTGTTCAACATACGATTCATGGGCGCATTTCGGGCATTTGTACTCAACGCGGGCAATGCCGTCGGATTTCGGCACTAAAACACGTATCTTGCCCGTGCCGTCAACGCTCCTGTTGGTGTGGTAAAGCGTGCTTGACGGCTTTAGGAAATTAGCTGCGATATAATCATCTATCTTGCCCATGAAATCACTGCTATAGTTACACGCGCCATCCTTATAAGCGTTTACAACACCGCGGCTCCTGCTGCAAAAGCCAGAGTCATGAGAGCCATGGAAAACGCCGTTATTGCAGGGGCATTTTTATGGACGGCTATTGCCATCAGCAGCACCATGTCAGCCAGCAGCGCAAAAAGCATGTAGACGTATCCCTCGAAGCCAAGGCCAAAAGGCGCGAAGCTGGCAACTATAGCAAACATAAGGAAAGCCGCTGCAGCTGTCCGGGCGCGGTTCACGCCGTATTTCTCGGCAATGGATGCGACGGCCTTGTCGTCCATCATGCCGTTGACGCTCCTGTATATGTCCGCTCCTGCAGCGGCAAGAAAGACGCAAGCCGGAAGAAACGCGGCACCCGGGAAGATCGTGCCGTTCAGCAGCACCGATGCAAACGGCATTGCCGCAAGCGCGGCAAATGCGATGTTGCCGATGAGCATGATGCGCTTCAGTTTCCAGAAATAAAGCGCGGAAAACGCCGCGATTCCGGCAACTAATGGAGGCGCATCCACGTTAACGGTAAAAGTAGACAGAATCCCTATAATTGAAAGCATCATAGCCATCAAAAGCGCGCTGCTCCTGTATTCCACTTCCTGTGAGAAGTAACTGGAAAACGACATCGCTCCGGCGCATACAATAAACGCAGTAATGGACGCGAACACGGGCGCTGACGAATGGGAAATGCCGTATATTGAAAAAACAGCATAAACCGTGGCCGCGACAGCCGCGCATATTTCCGGCCGCACGATAGAAGCGTAGTCCGTAATTCCGGGCCGTTTTATTGCAGGCTCTTCCGATGAAGATGGCTTGATGGATTTCATGGTTCTATTTTGTCATTGTAGATTTTATAGTTAACAAAACTCGCCTGCGCGATTGATCATTCCTCGTTAGAATTTTAACCATTTGATAATTTCATTCATGAGCTGCGGCTGCTCCGCAAAAAGGTTCGTGCCGTGCGCCGCTGTATTGAAAATACTTGCTTTGCTGCCGTTTATAAGGCTCGCCAGCTTTTTGGCGGTGCCGCTGCACGATACGTCAGAAGAGCCTTCAACTATGAACGAAGCCTGCTCAGCCTGCAGCTTGCGCGCAGCCGGCTCGGCAAGCGCCCCGCTGTAGTCCAGTCCCGCAGAAAGCAGCACGGTTTTCTTGATTTCCGGATGCTGCGACTGGTAAAGCAGGGCAAGGTTCGCGCCTATGGAAGCGCCTGTGATGTATATATTCTTGGCGCCTTCTGCTGTAAGGTATGCAACAGCAGCTTCCACGTCCTTTATGGAAGCCTGATGCTCAGCATCCGAGAATTTACGGAAATCCAGCTTCCTGATGCCTTGGGTCAGGCTTTCGCCGTGCCCACGCAGGTCTATGGCGAGAACAGTAAAGCCCGTTTTGTTGAGCAGTTCTGCAAAGTTGCTCCAGCTTTCTTTAGTGGCAGGCATCATATGCAGAAGAAGCACGGCAGTGTTTGAACCCTGCCAATAGTGCCCTTTAATTTCAACGCCGTCAAGAGTGGCGAAAGAGACTTTCTCCATCCGTTAATTTGTGCTGGAGATATAAAAATGACACAGTAAGATAGAGCCTGATTATACCTTTGCGCCGCGCCTTTCCTTGGCCTTGAGGCGCAGGTCCTTGGAGCCGCATTTCCTGCATTTAGACTTCTTCAGTGCTACTTTTGTCTGCGTGGTCCTGAGCTTTGCGTTGCAGTTCATGCAGACGTAGACGTTGAGGTAATTTCTTTTAAGCACCATTTCGTTGAGTTTCTTGGCCATAGCTAATCATACATCCAGAAGATTTTTAAATGCAATATTTTATACGGACATGTGCCTTAATATAGATATTCTGTCCTGCACCGGCGGATGAGTGGAAAACAGTCCTGCCAGAAAACCGGGCTTGAACGGGTTCACTATGAAAAGCGCCGACATGGCAGGATCGCCTTTTACCGGATGCGCCGTTGCTTCCGCCGATATCTTCTCCAGCGCGCTTGCGAGGCTAAGAGGGTCGGAAACGTGCGCCCCGAACCGGTCGGCCTCGAATTCGCGGCCGCGCGAAATGGCCAGCTGCAATATCGTGGCAGCGAGAGGCGCGACTATCAAAAGCAGCAAATAGCTGGCAGCGCTGCGCTCTTCATTATTGCTAAAGATGAATATGTGGGCGAACCAAGTTATGGCTCCTGCCAAGGTCGCTGCCATGGCGCTTATGAGAGTATCTCTGTTCTTGACGTGGCCTATTTCGTGCGCCAGAACGGCTTCCACTTCTTCTGTGCTTAGATGGGCAAGCAGGCCTTTTGTCACTGCCACGGCGGCATGGTTCGGATCCCTGCCAGTCGCAAAAGCGTTGGGCACGTTCGCATTGACGTAATAGAGGGGCGGCACAGGCATGTCAGCCTTCTTGCATATCTTCTCAAGCGAGGCGTAAACTTCCGGATAATCGTTGGGCTTCACTTTCTTGGCGCCGTAGACCGAAAGCACGAATTTGTCCGAATACCAGTATGCAAGCAGGTTTGCAGCCAGAGCCACTAGGAAGCCGATTATCATTCCCCCGCTTCCTGCGAAATAATATCCTATTGCAAGGAACAGGGCAGTCAATACGGAAAGCGGTATCAGGGTGCGAAGGATTGATGACATAATGATTATACAACACGTTCAGATATTAAAGCGTTTGGGATCTGCGTTAATGAGATAACCTCTGTATTTTCTCGTCCAGTCTATGCTGCCGGGGGCGTAGTTCTTTCCTGCCGCGCCAGAGATGATCTTCTTGATTATGCCCGCCGTTTCTGCGGCGGATTTGCTTGATGTATCTATTTCCACCACCTTCCGGCGCTTTCCAAGAGCTTCAATGGTTATTGCATCAAGTATTTCCGCCTGTATGTTTTCCCTTATTTTTCGGGCGCTCCATTTGCGGACCTTTAGCCGTCTTTCCAGTTCCGCAGGATTGCAGCGCAGCACGGCCACAAGATCGGCCTTAAGCAGGTGGGAAAGCATGCCTTCAATAATGGAATCGTGAGTTGCCATTTTATTGACGGCTTTCTGCAGTTTTTGAGGATCAACTATCATGACTTTTCTTATGTTATCTTTACCGGCCAAAGCGCCTCGTTTGGCAGCGTCTTTTGTGCGGATTATCGCGAAGCCCGTGAGAGCCGCAAGTTCCTTGGCAACAGAGCTTTTTCCCGTGCCCGGCACGCCTGCTATTGCGATTATCTTGAAATGCATGTCATTTTCACCATGTCGCTAATCCGGATCATTATAATCCTTATCGTTTCATGCACTGTCGCATCATCCGAAGATGCCATGCAAGAACGACAGGATAGCGGATAAGATGCCGGTTAAAATATCGGTACCCGGCGCAGCTGCTGGAACAAGAGGCGTAACTTCAGCCACGCTGTCGTAGGTATAGATGCCGTTGCCTATGACTGAAACGTGCACTTCCTGCCTGCCGGCAGGCACGCCGATGAAGGTAAAGTTGGCCACCGAGGCGGAGCCGGAGCTTGTTGTGACGGTTTGTTTCTGGGTCGCTTCACCGAACGCCACCGTGACTGCGGCAGCTCTCGCCGAGCCGGCAACGTTGATTATCCTCACGGAAACAGTGAGGTTTGAGCCTTCGGCCACGTTTTCAGGAAGCAGTACATCAACGTTGAACTCCCGTTCTCTTGCGGTTTTTACGGTTTTCACGTCCAGCCCGCCCTCGGAATAAAGATAGAAAGTGCTGTCGCTTGGCTTGGAGAACGAAAGCGCCCATTCCGTATCCTCGTGGATTCCAAGAGCATCGTTGTAAAAAATGAATTTACTTTTGGAATTTGCAAAGAGAGAAAAAGTTTGGCCAGTGGCTGCCGTTCCCGGTCCGGATATGGAGGGCGTTCCATATGTTTTTGTTCTTCCTGATATCACTATTGGCCTCTCGGCAAGGCTTCCGGTCTGGCTGTAGAGCTTTACAGGGCAGGAATACATGAATCCGTCCTGCAAGCCGCGCGAAACGTTAAAGAACCAGTAGAGTTCCCTGTTCCCGCACGAGAATATCTCCTTTGCAGGGCTGTAAACCGCCAGCACTTCCGTGGCGTCTTCGCCTGCGCAGGAATTCAGGCGCAACTCGCTTATCATGCAGGTGCCTGTAGTGATATTGGCGATTATGTACCCTTTTTCTTCAGGGTTCAGGGCCCCTGCCCGAAGCTTTATCTGCGACACGTCGGATTCTGAATAGTCTGCGAGCTCCAGCGTGTCCGGGTTTCTTGCCCATTCCGCCTTGCCGCCGCTCGTGGTATACGTGAACGTTTCGGTCTGGTTGGAGTCCTGCTGATATGCCGTGGCGACGTGCGTGGCATCCAGATAGCCGGCTTCGTTCCATGTCGGGTCAAGCGGTATCCACGTGCCGTCCTCGGCAAGTATCTCGACCCATGCATGGCCGACCAGCTTGTTTTCAACCGAAGAATATGCGTAACCCACTACGTATCTTGACGGTATGCCGGATATCTTCAGGAGCGAAGAAAGCAGGTTGGCGTATTCCACGCACACGCCCCGCTTGTTGTCCATTACCCAGTCGCTCGGCTTGGATTCCCCGACCAAGCTGAGGTCGTATTTGATGTAATTATGCACGAACATCGCAAGCTCGGCAGCCTTTTCAAGCGATTTTGAGTAGGGAAAAGCCACATCGCGCATCTTGTCGTTGAACGTTATCTGGCTGTTGGCCTTGAGGTAGGAATCGCCCGATCCTATCTTTTTCATGGGCGTGTAGACTGCGCTGTTCCTGATGCTCATGTCCACGCTGTATTTTAAGTCTCCTGCGCTGTTCCCCCATTCCAGCAGCAGCACCGTATTGCCGTTGCTGTCGTTTATGAATTTCCATTTGTCAGCAATGACCTTTAGCGACTCTATGCCTTTCTGAGGCACGGATATCGTGAGATTCGCCGAGGCAAGGCCGCCGCTGACCTTTATGGTGCCGGACTTGAGAATATGGAAAACCGCTTCAGTGATGCGCTTCGGGTTTATCGTGTCGTTTGCGCTGTCCTGTGGCTGGGCAAGGGAAACATGAAGTCCAATGGCAAGCACCGCCAGCAGCGCGGCAACAAGGTAAAATTTATTCTTGCCAATCAGGCCAATGCTCATGAGGTAAGAATCCGGTAATGCCCATGTCTCTCTCATATTAATTATATCTGCCGGCGCTTATAAATATTGGCTGCTTAGTATTACGCATGAACGAGATATGGACTGAGAAGTACAGGCCACGCCTTCTGAAGGACATGCACGGTCAGGAGAACGTGGTTTCCCGGCTTTCCGCGTTCATAAAGGAGGGCTCCCTGCCGCACCTCCTGTTTGCAGGCCCGGCCGGCTCCGGCAAGACCACGGCATCGTTGTGCATTGCTAGGGAACTCTACGGCGACCATTGGCATTCTAATTTCCTTGAGCTGAACGCCAGCAACGAACGCGGCATTGACACGATTCGGATCAAGGTCAAGGACTTCGCCAAGACCATGCCGATGGGAACAAAGTTCAAGATAATATATCTGGACGAAGCTGACGCGCTTACGCAGGATGCCCAGCACGCGTTAAGGCGCACGATGGAAAAATACTCGGAAACCACCCGCTTCATACTTGCCTGCAACTACATGTCAAAGATAATACCCCCCATACAGTCAAGGTGCGCTGTTTTCCGTTTCTCCCCGCTTTCGCGGGACGAAACGAAGGCATTTCTCAAGGCTCTATCATTGAAGGAGGGAGTGGATGTGGAGGAACCGGCTTACGATGCCATACTTGACGCAGCCGAAGGCGACATGCGCCGCGCAGTGAACGTCCTGCAGACTGCCGCCATACTTAAGAAGAGGGTGACTGAAAAAACTGTAACCGAAGTCGCCGGCGGAGCTGATCCGGCTGCCGTGAAAGCCATGCTCCAAAGCGCCGTTTCCGGCGACTACAAGAAGGCCCGCGAGGCGCTGCTGGATCTTATATTAAAGCAAGGCTTTCAGGCCGAGGACATAATGAAGGAGGTCTACAGGCAGCTGCACTCTCTGGACATCCCGGACGAGCGGAAGCTCCTCCTCATGGAAAAAACCGGCGAATACGAGTTCCGCCTGACCGAAGGCTCCAACCCGCGCATACAACTTGAGGCTATGCTGGCGAGTTTTGCCATCTTGAGAAAGCTATAAAAAATGTATTTTCAGTTATAATAAGCATGCTCGGTTATTATTGGAGCATCTCATGCAGATACTATGTTCAAGTTGAAAGTCCGGATATTATGCGAAAACCTGTTATAAGGAAAGCCGGGGTAGCTCAGTGGTGGAGCGCCACACCGTAAGGGGCGATGCTCATAAGCGCGTATGAGCTTTGAGACGAAAGTCGATGAAATGATATTCCCTGAGCGACGTGGAGGTCGCGAGTTCGAAACTCGCCCTCGGCATTGAACAAGTGTCTACCTTTATTAGGTACAGAACGCTCTATACCTACATGGAGGAATTCTACAGGACCGTCAAGAATTACCGGCGCATACTCGACAGAATCCAGGCATCTCCCACCATCAGCGCCAGGAACAAGAAGTTTGCCGCCTCTTTCACCGAAAGGCTGGAGGCCGAGGGAATCTCGCCAATGAGACCCACGCCTTAGCCACCGTGCCGGGTTTTTTGTTTCTGGTTTCTGTTTCTTTATATTTTCACGCCGCGGAAGCTGAATATATTGCCGGGTCAGGCCAACAGGCCCGATATTCATTCCGCTGAGGGCAGAAACAAATCTACGGCCTTCCTTGTGTTCCTATAGATGTCTCAACTGCATGACTACCTTCTCAAGCGGTGTCTGGTTTTATGCCGGATGCCGCGGTGATAAAGAAGATGGGGTCAAAACCTCGGACTCTCAGTTGATGACGTTCAAGCGACATTGCATACCCCGGCATGATCGTCGTTGATTTTTGGAGAGGACCGAAGGGGTTCTCCTTTTTTCACTCTCAGAACCCAGGTGATTTCCTCAAAGGGAATATATTTTCCCAGAAATTTCTCCGAGAACCATTTAAAGCGATTCACGAAAGGATTGAGAACGTTAAGGAAACGCCAGTGATAGAGTGCCACAGTTATTTTTGAGCTCACAAACTCAAAGCGGGACACGGGCTTCTCGCCGGTGAATGATGTTGTGAAAATATAGTTAAGCGTGTCGCTCTTAAAATAATAGTGGTGCGTCGAATCGGCGAACGCGCCGAAGTCCGAAACGTGCGGGACCTTGATCGTGATCACCGCCCCTTCGCGGCAGATGCGATATAGCTCTTCAAATAGCTTCGTCAGTCCGACGTGTCGCGGGCAATGCTCGATGACGTGCGAGGCATATATTTCGCCAACGCTCCCGTCCTTGAACGGGAGCGGGAACTTGAACACGTCAACGTATTTGTCCGCTTTAAAATCTATGTTATTGTCGATGTTGATCCAGCCGTTTTTGTAATCGCGACCACAACCGAAATTAAGTTTCATGGCATTCCCTCCTCATAACACGTAGCGCATTATCCGCAGTAACCATCAGGATCGATATGCCCGTGCACGCATGTCAGGCTCGCACGTTTTCACCATAGCCACGCACCTGCTCGCCGTAAGTCTCCACGTTGAGGAAGATCCAGATGTTGGAGTCCACCAGAATCAGGGCAACCACATCTCGTCTTTGAGCTGCTCCAGATCGATTTTCTTGAGCTTTTTCGAGTCTACGTGCGCCGGGTGCTCCAGCAGCCAGATCAGGGAGTCCTTCTTCTCACCACGGTGGGGAACCAGAATGATCCGGTCGTCGACGACCCGGATGGTCACCGTGCTCCGGGCGGCCAGTCCAGCCCGCTGCCGTAGCCTTTTGGGAAGAATAACCCTCCCTTCTTCGTCAACAATTGCCTCGTTCATGAACTTCACTGGTAATATCTTCGCCGCCATGCAATTTAAAGCTTTGCAGGTGCGAGGGGATTCGATGGCTTTTCTCTGTCTTGAGTCAATTGAGCGATTCCCAATACCGTAGGCCAAAGGCGTGGTAGCGGCCTTGGAGAAGAAGACCCGAATCCAGAGCGCCTACGTCAACTGCTGGAACAACCCGTCGTGCCACTCCGTCCTGGACGCGCTGTGCCATGAGTTTCGGATTCTGGGGGCGGAGGCGCGCAGCGTGCCTCATAAGCTGAACAAGCTCCACGCCGCTTTCGCCAAGGATATCGTCGTGCTCATCCTCGACGAGATAGACCGACTGCCCTTGCGGGATCGCAACGATTTGCTGTACGCCTGGGCAGAAGCAGGCAACGTGGGCGTCGTGGCGCTCTCCTATCGCCGCGACTCCTATTTGCAACTGGACAAGCGGGTGCGGTCCCGGCTAAACCCGCTGCCAGTGCCGTTCAAAGCCTTCACCCGCAGCGAAACCGAGGAGATTCTGCGGAGCCGGGCCGCCGAGGGGTTGCTGCCGGACGCCTAGGACGAGGCGGCCATCGCGGAGATCGCCCGCCTAGCCGAAGGCAACATCCGGCTGGCGCTGCAAACCCTGAGGGAAGCGGCGCACCTAGCGGAGCAAAGCCGGGCGGAGCGACTGGAGACGAAGCACGTCGCCGCCGTGTGGGAGAAGGTGCGGCAAGCGAGCCTGAGCTACCGGCTCAAGTCGCTGACCGAGCATCACCGCCTGCTCTGCGCCATCGTACAGGCGCAGCCTGGCATCGTCTCGTCCGTCTTGTTGGAGCGATACCGGCAGCAGTGCGCCAGTTCCGGCACGGAACCGGTGGCGGCGCGCACCTTCCTGCGTTACATCAGCAAACTGCTGCGGCTGGGATTCCTGAAAGAGCAGCCCGTTGCGCGGAAATCTAGGACCAGATCGTTCTTCGTGGCTGAAGCCCTGCACGACCTGGCCCTGAACGGTGGTTGACGAGCCTGCGCCTTGCGCTACTTCTGGCGGCACCACTTAATGTTAACGGAATTTCTGGATTCTATAGTTGTTCTTATCAACCACATAAATATTCGTTGCCGAGTCTACAACCACACCCACAGGAAGATCAAATTGCCCGTCACCCGAACCAAGGCCTCCCCATTCTGTAATAAAATTGCCTGTTGAATCGAATTTTTGGATATTACTTTCTCTCGAATTAGATACATAAACATTTCCATCGAGGTCAACTGCAATACCGTTAGCGTGGCTAAGTTCCCACTTTGTAACGAATGTGTACGTCACTCCGCCGTCAGT
>Ga0209542_10002384_pt1 | contig 42189 bp, 46 predicted proteins | sample RifCSPhighO2_01_FD_184028 | JGI IMG/M metagenome (GOLD analysis project Ga0209542, IMG submission 184028) | Soil microbial communities from Rifle, Colorado - Rifle CSP2_plank highO2_0.1 (SPAdes) (version 2) | ecosystem: Environmental > Terrestrial > Deep subsurface > Rock core/Sediment ... | reverse complement strand
AGCATTAACGAACGCCTATGTAACTGACTAGGGCAATTCGCGATTCCGTCTGCTGGTTTCGCAGGCAACGCCCGTAGCTCTCAGCTTTCGAAGTGTTCAGTGCGTTTTCACACAGCCTGGACCCAAACCGGCCGGTCATGCGTCTAGTAAATCGGGGGCGATTCAACGCATACGACCACCCAGAGATCGGTGACAATGAAGAGGGCATTGTCACCCTCGTGGCAAAAACGCCTTTCGGCGTGATCGGCGGCAAATACGGCTGCGGATTTAACCAGCGCTTGTTCTGCACCTCCGTCGGAGGCATTGACCAAACACCCATGTGTAGGTTTGGTTATAACTCTGGGTTTGTGATTGCAGACCCTCGTGGCTTCTCCGAAGCTATTGCAGCCTCAATTAGCGCCTCTTCATATACCTTTGGCCAATGCCTGTATAACCAGCACATGGCCGTACTTGGCTTTCCGGGCAACGACGTAAATCGCCAAGAACTTTCACACAGAACCGGACAGATAGTTAACGCGGGAAAGCACTTCATCAAGCAAGAGCGATATTCGCATCAGAAGGAGTTTCGTTTCTTATGGGATCTACCTTCGGATGTCACTGGAGCCATGATCTTTGATTGTTCATCGGCCAGACAGTATTGCTCTCCATTGACGCGGAACTTGCGCTAGCGACGACAGACGCCCTTGCCGGACGCGCCCAGCGCGCCGTAGAGCGGCTGTAACGGAAAAGGCGTCCGCCTGCCACTGGCGATGGAGGGCTACACTCAAAGGTGCGGCGATTTATCCAGACTTGCGGGCCGCTCAAGAAATGCCGCTAAACATGGCCACCGCCCGAATGGGCGGTAGGAGCACACCGTCATGCCTACCTATATTGTCATCCCCGACGACGAAGACGACGAAGACGACGACCGGCCCGAACTGTTCGAGCCGGCACTTGGACCTGCGCCTGAGCAGTACGACCTGTTCTCTGAGCCAGAGGTAGGGGTTCGAGGCGCAGTGGAACGGAAAACCAACGTAAGGCGATATTAGAGTTCGGAGCTGACATGGCGGCACCTTACTGGAGGGTGAAGTGTTGCACTCAGTTTTCGCGGCCGCCATATCGCAATTCTTGATTTGACTTATTTCAGATCAGTCTTTCATTCAACTTTACACCTAAATTATTGATGCTAGGGTTAGGTGCGAGTCAATGCTCACCCCTAGGCAAAGAACAAACCTCTACCTCTTTCCGCGCATAAAGAGCAACAACAATGGACACTCAAACTAAAATCTCGATAGATCACATCGTCGAGCAGATCTACAAACAAAGAAATGCCGAGATCTTAGAGCACAAAAAGATGTTCGCCCAAAAGTATCCAGGCAAAATAGACCCGGCAGCACTTGTGGAGACGACAGTAGAGTACCAAATAAAATCATACCGCTTCGACTATTGGGCAGCATTCTATATCAGGCTAGAGTGTTACTTGACATATGAAACTGGCGAGGTAATGCAGTTCCACGGCGATGGCGGCGGCGTAGGCGCTGGAGGAGGAGTATACGCTGGAGGGAATTCAACCACCTTTTTCAGCTTGCCACCTAAAGATCTGATAGGCGAATGCAGTTGGTACCTACAACCTGTTGCCATAGGCGCACTAATTCATTTCTGGCGCGGCTCAACCTCCATTGGGACATTGGTTGGCGCTGGAGCAGGAACAGGTCTCAGCTTCGGGGGAACTGGAACCTGGAGTATGGGTTCGTGATGCAAGGTGGGCGGCTGCAAAAAACTGCGTGCAACACCCGAGCCTTTCGGTAAGGGTGTTGCCCCATGCACTGCGACTGATCCACCTGCGAGGAGGACAAGGCATGAGCACAATCATGAGAAGAAATCATCTGTCCAGGATCAACGCAAAGCTTGGTGGGCAGAAGTCCTCGATCCGAGTCGGAGAAATCGAGTCCTTGTTAAATCGTCAGCTTGCTGAAGGAGGCTTGCCGAGCTTTACCTGGCCATCGATACGAAGCTGAGTACCTGAGACTGTCAGTTACTCGGAGTATTTTGTGAAGATCAGGTCCGTCGCTGGGGGCAATTTCTTATGGCAAGCGAAGCAGCCATTGATGATCTGTTCACTGGGATTGGGCTTGCCTTTTTCAAACTGCCCGTAGCCCCATCCGCCCGTGCTGGCATAACGCTTAGAGTCTTTGACTTCGATCTGGACGTTGGTGGGCTCCCCAGCGATGAACGATTGTTCCCGGCCAAAGGCGGCATTGTTTTGCGCGGAAGACTCATACTTGTAAGCGAGTCGAGCGATGATCGTGCCATCTGGAAATGGAAGAGTTCCATCCCGAAATGCCTTCATCGCGACATCATTTCCCAGAATGACTCGAATGTCAGGCTTGTCACCTTCTTCATGAGCGATGCTGACGAACTGCCAATTTCGGTAGCCCGGCGGGAGTGTTACGCCAAACACTGGAGATCCTTCTGCGACTGGGCCAGCGGTTGAATCAGCGGATGCAGCAACTGAAAAAACTAGCCCACAGAGAAAACTGACGGTCGCGGTTAGAACAAGCAATTTTGAAGTCATCACAAATTCTCCAATTATGAATGTACGCAGTTTTGTCGACTTTATTGTCGAGGGTCTGCAAGTGCATCCGGCCTTGCGGCCAGATGCGGTAGATCGAATGCCGCGACCGCTCCATTGACGGTTGCGAGCAGTCGTCATTTGGCGGTGGCAGCCGTTTCAATCAGGCTGGCAACAACCTTCGGATTGGATACCATCACGACATGGGACGCGCCTTTGACCACAACGGTCTTTTTGGCGTGTGCACGTTCAGCCATGAACACTTGGGCTTGTGCCGGAATGTTCTTGTCCTTGTCGCCGTAAACGAACCATGAAGGGATCGTTTTCCACGCGGGTTCGCTCGACTTTTCATTGAGCGCTGCTGCGGTCACAGGGCGTTGGGTCGCAGCCATCACTTTCGCGTCGGCGTTCGACACGTCTGCAGCGAACTGATCGTGAAACTTGTCCTGTTGGATGTAGAGGTCCTTACCGCCGTCGGCCAATTCAACGGGCGGAGCCAGGGTTGGACCCAGGGTGTTACCTGGGAAACGGCCAGCCAAGTCGGCAGTGGATTCACCTGTATCGGGTGCAATACCGGCGACGTACACCAGAGCTTTGACGTTGGCATTTCCGTAGGCAGCTTCGCTGATAACTGGACCGCCATAAGAGTGACCGACCAAGACGATGGGTGTCTTGATGCTGGCCAGCACATCAGCTACCGATTGTGCGTCGCCCTTGAGCGAACGAAGAGGGTTGGAGGCTGAGATCACCGGGTAGCCATCTTTCTCCAAGATCTTGATTACACCATTCCAAGAGCTGGAATCGGCGAAGGCACCGTGCACCAGCACCACGGTTGGTTTGACCGGAGCAGCGAGCGCAGCGGTCGAACTGACCATCGCCGTCGCCAGGGCCAGACCTGCGAATAACTTGTTCATCTCATGTTCCTGTATGTGAATAGATTTGACGCAGTGGGGGCGATTTGACATTGATGTGGAGGCGCCTATGCGTCCCAAGGGAAGGGGAGTGGCATAGCGTCCATGGAACGTTTTAAACACGCGCCTCTATGACCGACAGCAAATCGGGCAACTGCGAGGGTCATCGTCTGCTTGAATCAAGAGGGTGAGAACGACCAGAAAAAACAATCTTCTGTTTCACTGCGTGAAATGGTCGTGGATACGTTCTCAATGGGGAGATCCTTCCTTTCGAGCGCATTGTTCTCCGCCAAATGGAAAGCTCGGAGAAAGTTAAATTCCGCGCCGCACCCGACCTGGTGCCTCACCATAAATCTCCTTGAATTTCTTGCTGAACGCCGCCTGCGATTGATACCCAACCTGGGCCGCAATATCGCTCAATCCCAAGTGAGAATGACTCAGTAGGCTGAAGGCCAATTCCATCCGGACCTGCGTGAGCAACACCCACGGTGAAACGCCGGCCACCTTTACAAAAGCCCGCATAAATGTTGCACGAGACATACTCGCGGTCTCGGCCAGGCCCTCAATTGTCCATTCGTAAGCAGGGTCAGCCAGCATCGCCTGCCAGGCACGCCCCAAACGTTTATCACTGAGTAATGCAAGCGTGCCGCTGTCTTGACCGTGACTTACCAGATGCGCGCGCAGAATCAAAGTGAACAACGCTTGAGATAACGCATCGAGCAAAAATCGAGCACCTATCTGATCGCCATCTGCTTCACTGCGCAATATCTCGACCAACGCCGTTAACACGCCATTGTCCGCTAAGGCCCCACCGGAAATCGCCAGGTACTCAGGTAGAGCTGCAAACAACATCGAAGCCCGATTGTAGTGAAAGCCACCACACAGCATGTCCAGATCTGTGCTGACATTCCCAATGCGGTATGTTGGCAAAATCCCACCTGAGACGAGTGTCGGTGATGTTGGTTGTACCGTTTTCCCAAGGCTATGCATGACATGTGGTGCACCCCTGGGCAGCAGCAAAATATCACCGGCGTGCATGGGGAGGCGCTGACCATCCGGAAACTCCACTCGGCACGCTCCCTCCAACACAATGTGATAGGGCGCTTTCCCCAAGGCTTCCTGTTCGTGATCTCGAGCCCAATCCCCCTGAAACTGGCAACGCAGATCCAGGCTGCCCCGAACGTTGGCCAAGCTGATGAGTTTGTCGATTGAATTCATTTGAGAGCTTCGCAGAAAAAACTGAGCGGATTGAACAAACCTGAATCTCACCACAGTAGAAAACTGAACGTGTTGAAACAGTACACCTACCCGGTCAGGAGTTTATGCAATGTTCAGTAATTGGTCCGAATTGTTGCCCACTATCCAGAAAGCCTTCGGCGCACTGGGCAAGAGCAATCCAAAAATGGTCAAGGCTTACATGGCCCTTGGTGAAGCCGCTGCCGAAAACGATGTGCTGGATGTCAAAACACGCGAGCTTATCTCGATCGCCGTCGCTGTTACTACTCGGTGCGACGGGTGTATCGCTGCTCATACGAACACTGCGATTAAAGCTGGCGCGAGTCGAGAAGAAGTGGCCGCTACGTTGGCCACCGCCATCTCGATGAACGCAGGTGCTGCATACATCTATTCGCTGCGCACACTTGAAGCGTTTGACTCGCTGAAAAACTAGCCCGCCATGTGTTCACCTAGAGCCTCGGCGCTGCAAAGTGTCGAGGTTTTTTTACGCAATCAGAACGTCGAGGACACCTTGAGACGATCAAGCAACAACTTGAGCATGACGAACAAAAACACCGTTCGTTGACACCGCAGACTACCTCCACATTCAATCTTCTGGAGAAGTCTTATGCTCACTTCATTTACGGCCTGGTTAAAATTCATCAGCAAGCTGGACACCTTTGGCGCATCGCTTATGCGCCTGGCAATCGGCGTTGTTTTCCTGTGGATTGGCGCGCTCAAGTTCGTGCCCTATGAGGCGGATAGCATCACCCCGTTTGTCGCCAACAGCCCGTTCATGTCGTTCTTCTATGAACACCCGCAAGAGTACAAGGTACACCTGACTCATGAAGGTGAACTGAACGTCGAGAAGCGCGCTTGGCAGACAGCCAACAACACATATGGGTTCTCGACCGGATTGGGTATTGTCGAACTGCTGATCGGCTTGTTGGTGCTGTCCAACCCGATCTCTCGACGCACCGGGTTGCTCGGTGGTGCATTGGCCTTCGGCACGCCACTGGTGACGTTGAGCTTTCTGATCACTACGCCCGAAGCCTGGGTGGGTGCTCTCGGTGACGCTCAACACGGTTTTCCTTACTTGTCCGGTGGCGGTCGTCTGGTGCTCAAGGACGTGTTGATGCTTGCCGGCTCTTTACCCGTCATGGCCGACTCCGCTCGCCAGCTCCTGCGGGAAAGTCGCGCATGAATCGCTTATCGGAAAATATCTGGAAACCCGTGATGGCTCTGACGTTTGCCATCTTATCCAGCAGCGCCTTGGTCGCACCGGCGGAGGAGGTTGCTCGGACTGGGGTGCCCCTCGATATCGCCAAAACCTACACGCCATCGCCGGAGAGAATCGCGCTGCGGGCGAACAGGCGTCCGCTCTTCCAGATACATTTCCAGAGCAATGCATCACCGGATTGTTTCACCCAGCACAATTAAGTCATGACATCCGTGCTTGTTCTCTAATCGCCTTTAGATGGCGAGACTGGCCCTCAGAAGCAATTGCTCATTTCGGGTTAATTCGTTGTCCACCCTGGGAGTCCCCACATGATTGAAGTGACTCATTCCTGCGACGGTAATCTTTGGTTGGACACTCCAGCCATGAACGCTACCGAATTCGAAGGCGGCTTCTTGTTGCCACACCTGATGGGGGCGCTGGCTAGCGAATCCAGGGCGGCGCCTGTCACGCACAGATTCAATACGCACCAGAACAAGACTTCGGTCTTGAAACGGTGTGCGCCATTTTTTCGTGCATTGAAACTTCGTTTTTCTCCCCTTTAACGACATTCGACAGCACCTGTGTAGTGCTGCCTTGCAGAGAATTGAGATGACCTACGACTTTGACTTATTTGTGATCGGGGCAGGTTCCGGTGGTGTGCGTGCAGCGCGTTTTGCCGCAGGATTCGGTGCGAGAGTAGCGGTAGCGGAAAGTCGCTATCTCGGTGGCACCTGCGTCAACGTCGGTTGCGTACCGAAAAAGCTGCTGGTCTATGGGTCGCATTTTGCAGACGACTTTGAGCAGGCCGAGGGCTTTGGTTGGACTGCTGGCAAGGCCCAATTCGACTGGGAAAAATTGATCTCAAACAAGAACCGTGAGATCGAACGGCTCAATGGCATTTACCGCAAACTGCTGGTCAACAGCGGCGTAACACTGCTTGAAGGTCATGCACGACTGGCCGATGCGCATCATGTGGAGATCAATGGGCAGCGTTTCAGCGCCGAACGCATTTTGATTGCCACAGGCGGCTGGCCGCAAATTCCGGAGATTCCAGGCCGCGAACATGCCATCACCTCGAATGAGGCGTTCTTTCTCAAGCAGCTGCCGAAACGCGTTCTGGTTGTCGGTGGCGGTTATATCGCCGTCGAGTTCGCCGGAATCTTCAACGGCCTGGGTGCCGACACGACTCTGCTGTATCGCGGCGATCTTTTTCTCCGTGGATTTGACAAATCAGTTCGCACGCATCTGGTTGAAGAACTGACCAAGCGTGGACTGCAACTGCAATTCAACACCGATATAGTGCGGATCGACAAACAGTCAGATAGCAGCCTGCTGGCGACGCTCAACGACGGTCGTCAACTAGAGGCTGACAGCATTTTCTACGCCACGGGTCGGCGGCCGATGCTCGACAATCTGGGGCTGGAAAATACGCGCGTCGAACTCAACGAGCGGGGATACATCGACGTTAATGACAATTTCGAAACTCACGAGCCATCGATTCTTGCATTGGGCGATGTGATTGGCCGAGTGCAACTGACTCCAGTGGCGACAGCGGAAGGTATGGCAGTTGCACGCCGACTGTTCAAACCCGAGCAATATCGTCCAGTGGATTACCGCCACATCCCCACTGCGGTATTCAGCCAGCCCAACATCGGCACCGTTGGCCTGACGGAGGAACAAGCGCTCGAAAACGGCCACAAAGTCGTGGTGTTCGAGAGCCGATTCAAACCGATGAAACTGACCCTCACAGAGTCATCCGAACAGACGCTGATGAAGCTGGTGGTGGATGCTCGTACTGATCGTGTACTGGGCGCGCACATGGTGGGTCCCGATGCTGGAGACATCATCCAGGGCTTGGCCATCGCGCTCAAAGCGGGTGCCACCAAGCGACTGTTCGATGAAACGATCGGCGTGCACCCGACCTCAGCAGAAGAGTTTGTGACCTTGCGTACACCAGTCTCTGGCCCATGAGCGCCTGGTATGTGTTGCCGTTTGGCATCATGTTTTCGGCCGTTGCGATCCGGTTGGTAGGCAAGCTCGCACTGAAGAACAGGCGGAATCGGCCTCGCGCCTTTGCTTGGAATTGAGCTGGGTTTGAACGGAGTAGTGGAAGTAAGCCTCGATGAAACTCGTCATCAATGCTCCGTTCACTCATCATTGGATGGTCTACATTGAATGGGCTTGCCCGGGTGTACGCCAACTCCAACATCGGTTACAGCAGCGTCAAACTGACGTTGACCTCCTTAGCGGCCTTCACGCCCCCGTTGCTCCCGTATGCCGACAAGCTCGTTTTTGATGTGTTGCAGACTCGATTCTTCTGGCACCGCAACAAGGAGTGCAGGCCAGGGTCTCGATAATGTCCATCCAGGTTGGAGCAATTGTCATGAGTCTCACTCTCTATGGTTTTGATGGCAGCCCATACGTACGCACGGTAAAGATGCTGCTAAAGGAGAAAGGTGCGGAGTTCAATCAGCTACAAGTAAACGTGATGAAAGGTGAGCCGCATTCACCGGAACACCTTGCACGTAATGCATTCGGCAAGGTGCCGGTAATTGATCACGATGGATTCAGGGTAATCGAAACGGCGGCGATCATGAGTTACCTGGACGAGGTCTTGCCTGGGACTTCGCTTACCCCAAAAACGCCTCGGGATCGAGCCAGGAGTCATATGGCTCAGTCAATCTACGACTCCTATGGCTATGGCTCGATGGTTCCAGTCTTCGGTTATTACCTGTTCCCCGACTTTATCGGAGGACAGAACGATGCCTCCCGCCTCCAGGGCATCGAAAAATCCAAACTGGTGCTAACCGAGTTGATGAAGATCAAAGGCAGTGATCCTTTTCTTGCCGGCCCGGCGTTGAGCATTGGCGATTTGTACCTGGCACCGGCGTGCGCTTATCTGGCGATGACTCCGGACGCGGAGCAAGTATTTGCCATCAGCGGATTCGCTGACTGGTGGAATCGGATTCAGGCACTACCCAGCTTCAAGGCCACACCACCGCAGTAGTCATCCCCATCTTGGTACGAAGACCCAGTGTGGTGCTTAGCACTTTACTACACCGCTTCTCGCGCTGATGAACGCGCCTTGGCGTCGAGGATTTTCGCGGTCAGCTCGAGGCCGTTTCGTTGTACGCGTGGGACTGTTGCGTGGTGTTTCTCCTATCGGGTTTGCTTGGTGACAGTTGTCGGTTGTTGGTTGTTGGGTGCTTGGGTGCTTGGGTGCTTGGGTGCTTGGGTGCTTGGGTGTGAAGCAATGTTCTGCTGGTCGCTCGATAGCATCCAAGACCGATATACAATGTACACATAAGCAGGGCCTATAGAGGGAACATCCCATGCTGCTACGACACTTGCGCTATTTGTTGGCTGTCGCCGATAACTCCGGCTTCACCCGCGCAGCCGAGGCGCTGCATGTTTCCCAGCCGACCTTGTCGCAACAGATCCGACAGTTGGAAGAGACGCTTGGCGTAGTGCTGTTCGATCGAACCTCGCGCACGGTAAAACCTACCGATGCGGGGCAGGCCTACATCGAATGTGCGCGTCGAGTATTGGTTGAGTTGGAAGCTGGCAAGCGCGCATTGCACGATGTGAAGGATCTGTCCCGCGGCACTCTGCGCCTGGCCATGACGCCGACGTTCATGGCTTACCTGGTAGGACCGTTGATGCGCGACTACATGGCTCTCTATCCAAATATCCATCTGGAGATCTTTGAACTCTCCATGGCCGATATCGAAACCGGCCTGGCGGATGACTCACTGGATATCGCCATTGCGTTTGATGACGTGCGAAACCCGGACATCGAAACGATCCCAGCTTTTATTGAAACCCTGGGGCTGGTGGTGGGGCGAGATCATCCGTTGTACGACTGTAAAAAACCGTTAACCGCCGAGCAGGTTGCTCAACTGGACTTTGCGTTGCTGACTCCCGACTTCGCCACCCGCATCTGTATTGACGAGTACTTCGCCAAGACGCAGATCACACCCAAGGTGGTGATCGAGGTCAATTCGGTCAACACTTTGCTGGAAGTCATGCGGCACACGGCGGTCGCCACTATTCTTCCGGAGCCCATCGCTACCCAGGACAGAGCCCTGCGCAGGATCGCGTTGCTGGACAAGGGGCCACGGCGCGGAGCCGCCCTGTTACGACGTAAAAACAACTATCACAGCGCGGCGTCAGTGGCCTTTATGGACTTGATGTTGGGCGTGTCGGTGGGGCAGTAGGTTTGGCAAAATGATCATTACACGTAATGAAATGCTGGATTGTATTTGCTGGTCATTCCGCTGTTTACGAGAGGAGGGGAAGATAACTCCATCGACGCGATCACCGGGTCGAACTCAAACAACAATCGGAGCACGTCATGTCCCAGCAAGCGATCAAACTTTATCGTCACCCTTTGTCTGGCCACTCTCATCGGGTCGAACTGATGCTGTCCCTGCTGGGACTGCCAACCGAACTGGTATTCGTGGACCTGATGAAGGGCGCGCACAAAGCGCCTGACTTCCTGGCTCTCAACCGTTTTGGCCAAGTGCCGGTGATCGATGACAACGGCACCGTCCTGGCAGACTCTAACGCCATCTTGGCTTATCTCGCCGCCAAATATGGCAAGGGCCAATGGCTGCCGACCGATCCGGTAGAGCAAGCCAAGGTTCAACGCTGGTTATCGGTGGCCGCCGGTCAAATCAATTCGGGCCCTGCCACCGCGCGATTGATCACCGTGTTTGGTGCCGGTTATGACGCCGAAGAAACGATCAAACGTTCTCATGCCCTGCTCAAGGTCATGGAGGAGGAGCTGGGTCAGAGCAAATTCCTGGCCGGTGACAAGCCGACCGTCGCCGATGTTGCCGCCTACACTTACGTGTCCCACGCACCGGAAGGTAACGTGGCGCTGACTGACTACCCGAATGTCCGTGCCTGGTTGAGCCGCATCGAAGGGTTGCAGAACTTCGTTGGCATGCAACGTACTGCTGTAGGCTTGCAAGAGGCTTGACTCGGTTCAGAAGGAGCTTGTCCGGAGAATAACTCCGGTAAGCTCCTTTTCCTTGTTTCGCAGTTCTCCCCAGGACGCTTTACGTACATGCTGCTAGCCCGACGGCGCGTGCGAAAGTCGCTGTAGCCGACAATACTGGCAATCAGGTCCTCCCGCGCAAGCGGCCAGATACCTCGCTGTCCTCTCATCAAGACAGGGTCGCCTATGGATCGTTTTCAAGAAATGCAGATATTCATGGCAGTAGCCGAGGAAGAAGGCTTTGCCGCCGCCGCTCGCCTGTTGAATATCTCTCCCCCCAGCGTGACCCGTGCCATCGCCGCGATGGAAGAGCGAATCGGCACACAGCTCCTTTCTCGAACCACTCGCAGCCTTCATCTCACCGAAGCGGGTCAACGCTATCTCGAGGATTGTCGGCGTATCCTCAGTGATATCGACGAAGCGGAGGAGGCGGCTGCCGGTAGTTACTCGATACCGTGCGGGCATTTGACCGTGACCGCGTCGGTGCTGTTTGGCGAGTTGTACATCGCGCCGCTGCTGGCCGACTACGTGGACCAGTTTCCTTCGGTGCACCTCAATGCCTTGCTGGTGGATCGTGTCGTGAACATGACGGACGAGGGTATCGACGTGGCCATACGCATCGGCCACTTGCGTGAGACTAATCAGCACGCCATCAAAGTCGGCGAAGTACGTCAGGTGATCTGCGGTACTCCCGATTATTTCGAACGCTACGGCAGGCCGCGTCATCCCGGTGAACTCAGTAACGCCAACATTGTCATGTCTTCGGCCAGCCATTTGCTGAGCGACTGGCAATTCGTCAACGACGGCAACGCCCTGAGCTTTCGATTCGAACCGCGATTGGTGGTCACCGCCAATCAGGCCGCGATCAATATCGCCAGTCTGGGCTGGGGTGTCACGCGGGTGTTGTCCTATCAGGTGGCCAACCAAGTGGCGGCAGGCGAACTGGAACTGGTGCTGGAGGACTTCGAACCACCGGCGCTGCCCATTCAAGTGGTCTACCTCAAGAGCACCCGCATACCGGCAAAGGTTCGTACCTTCGTGGATTTTCTCGCGGATCGACTCGGCAAGAACTCGGCGCTCAAGGCTGTGGTGAAGGGTTCCAACTGATGGATCGCTATCATGAAATGCTGATGTTCGAAGCGTTATCGGAGCGGCCCAGTCTGGCTGCTGCGGCCCTTTGTCTGGGTGTGTCCGGACCTACGGTCGTTCGCGCCATTGCACGGCTGGAGGAACGTCTTGGCGTGCCTCTCTTAGTTCGAAGCACCCGTGGGGTGTCGCTGACCGAGGCCGGTGCCGGTTTCATGGCCGATTGTTCACGCATTCTCAGAGCCATCGAAGACGCAGAGGCTTCGGCCAAGGGCTTGCACGTTCAGGCCCAAGGCAATCTCACGGTGCTGATGCCTTTGCTGTTCAGCCGTTATGTCATGACCTCGATTCTGACGGACTACATGTGTCTTTATCCTGAGGTAAAAGTCTTTGCGCAATACCATGATCGTTTTCCGAACATGCATGAAGAGGGCATCGATGTGGCGGTGCTGGTCGGCCATCTACCAAGTTCGTCATTGATCGCACGACAGGTGGGCTATGTACGCTCGATGGTATGCAGCAGCCCTGCTTATCTGGCTACTCACGGTGAGCCCGGCGTACCTGAGGATCTGCAAAATCATCGACTGGTCGCCACCCATGCCTATCGAGACAGCGTCCAGTGGGACTTCCAGCACGACGGTGAGGTGAATCACTTAAAAGCCCGGACACGGATCAGTTGCGCGACGGTACAGGCGGCCATTGATGCAACCGCTTATGGCGCCGGCATTACCCGTTGTCTGAGCTATCCGTTGTACGAGTATTTGAACACGGGGCGATTGCGGTGTGTGTTGCAGCCCTATGAGTTACCGGCGCTGCCGGTGCACGTGGTGTACCGCGAAGGGCGCAAGGCCTCGATGCGGGTGCGCAGTTTTGTTGACCACATCGTCGACGGCCTGCGCGAGCATCCGGCCATGCAGCCGGATGTTCTTTGAACGCTTGCAGCGCACGCAACAGCGGAGGTCACTGCTAGTCATGCAGTGGTAGCTGTTTCAATCAGGCTGGCAACGACTTTCGGATTGGACACCATCACCACATGGGACGCGCCTTTGACTACGACAGTCTTCTTGGCGTGTGCCCGTTCAGCCATGAACACCTGGGCTTGCGCAGGGATGTTCTTGTCCTTGTCGCCATAGACGAAATACGACGGAACGGTTTTCCAGGCGGGTTCGCTCGAGGCTTGATCAGCGCAGCTACGGTCACGTCTGACTTGCCCGCCCGGCGCATGGAAATATGTCTGCAATCCCCTGAACTACAAACGGATACAAATGCCGTTCGGGCATTTCAGTGAGCGAAATAGTGGATTGTGTTTTGTGGTCGTTCTCTGCATCGCGGTTAAGGCGGAGCATAAGCACACATACTTTTCCATGCTGTACAGCAGAGGCTCATGACCGATGAAACGCGTCCTTATGTTACTGGCCTACGGCGTAGAGCCTCTGGAAATGGCCGCTTTTACCGATGTGCTTGGCTGGGCCAACCTGCTGGGTGATCACCCTGTGGAACTGGTCAACGCCGGCCTTCGCAGAAAGATCGTGACTACCTTCGGTCTCACGCTCAATCCGAGTTTTTTATTGAGCGAACTGGACTTGAGCAGCTTCGATGCCTTGGCACTGCCGGGTGGTTTTGAACCGTCGGGTTTTTACGAGGAAGCCTTGAGCGAACCCTTCCTGGCGACCATCCGGCATTTCGTCGAAGCCGATAAACCCGTTGCGAGCGTTTGCGTGTCTTCCGTGTGCCTGGGCGTGGCCGGCGTGCTGCGTGACAGGAACGCCACGACCTACCACCAGGAGGGCGGCAAGCGGAAAAACCAACTGTTGGAAACCGGTGCACGCTTTGTCGATCGCCCCGTGGTTGTCGATGACCAGATCATCACTTCGAGCGGGCCGGGCACTGCCACCGAAGTTGCATTCGTACTGCTCGAAAAAATAACCAGTGTCGAAAATGCCGCTTTCATCCGCAAGAAGATGCGCTTCGCCACCCCCGACCGTGGTTGGTACGAAACGCCGCAAGTGCCCTGAAATGTTCCACCAACTCCGATCGACTCTTTATCAAGGTAACGTATGACTAACACAGCACTTATCGTCGTTGATATTCAGAACGACTATTTTTCCGGTGGAAAATGGGAACTCAACGCTACTGACGCTGCCGTTGACAATGCGGCTCGTGTGATTGGAGCAGCACGTGAGCGGGGTGATTTAGTCATCCATATCCGTCACGAGACTTTAGCCCCTAATGCACCGTTTTTTGTTCCAGGCTCCGACGGCGCGCAGTTACACGAGAAGGTGCGCAATGTTGGGGACGAGTTGGTCATCGTCAAACACTTCATGAACCCATACCGCGAAACGGAACTGCTCGAAGTGCTTGAACACAATGAGATTGAACGGGTCACCGTGGTCGGCAACATGAGCCACATGTGCATCGATGCTGTCACCCGCGCGTCTGACGACTTCGGGTTTGAGGCGACAGTCATTCACGATGCCTGTACGACCCACGACCTGGAGTTCAATGACGTCAAGGTTCCTGCACATCTGGTGCATGCGGCGTTCATGGCCGCCTTGAAGTTCGGGTACGCCGAAGTGCTGAGCACTGACGAGTATGTGGCCTAGGTTTTCATTCTGCTGCCGAAATAGGTAACCCAATGTTCAATCTTTCCAATGCTGTCGATTACTACTACTGGCCAACCCCCAATGGACAGAAGGTCGCCATTCTTCTTGAGGAATTGGAACATCCTTACGTTGCGCATCCCCTCAATATCAGCAATGGTGAGCAATTTTCCCCTGAGTTCACCCGAATTTCGCCCAATCAGCGCATTCCAGCGATAGTCGACAGAGAGACTGGTGTATCGGTCTTTGAGTCAGCGGCGATTTTGTTGTACCTGGCTCAGCGCCGCGGGCAATTCATCCCCGCCGATACGAAGGGGGCGGCTGACGTCATGCAGTGGCTGTTCTGACAAGCGGCGAACCTGGGGCGGATATTGGGACAGGCAGTGTTCTTCCTTAATTTCGCTTCTGAACATGTGCCGATCGCCGTGGCACGATTTAGTAAAGAGACCGAACGTTTGTATGGCGTTCTGGAGCAGCAATTGAGCGAACGACCTTACGTCGCCGGCGAATATTCCATTGCCGATATGGCGATCTATCCTTGGGTGCTGCAACATGACAAGCAAGGAATGATGCTCGATGGTTATCCTAACGTCGCCGCTTGGCTAGAGAAAATCAGCATGCGCCCAGCAGTGGTTCGGGCCTACGCTAAAGGGGAGCAAATTCGTCCATCTGTTCAAGCTGATCAAGACAGAAAAAAGCTTTATGGGCTTCCATAGCGGGATCGCTACCCCCCTTAGGCGATTCCGTGTTGCTCGAGTGCGTGCAGGGTCTGTCTCGAGCTTCATGAGGTTGCAAAACGCAGAGTTGATAATCACCGGCAATTGCGTATTTACCCCGCTGCCGGGGATTCAACCATTCCTCGCCGGGCGGCGGGTGAAGGGCACCTGTTTACGAATGCGTAGAGGTGATCATGAGTCAGTCGGACGCGCCAGGAGCATCCCCTTGGCATGCGGGTGAGCGTGAATTGCAGGAAAGCGTCGGAGTCGCCGATCAAATGGAGATATTCGGACGCAAGGTCGTACGTGACTTCATGCCTGATCAGCATCGATTGTTTTACAACCAGTTGCCTTACCTGGTGGTGGGCGCGGTCGATGAACAAGGGATGCCTTGGGCCACGTTGATCGAAGGCCCCACTGGCTTCATCCATTCTCCCGATCCGCGAATGCTGCAACTCGACCGCCTGCCCGCCGAGGGTGATCCGGTTCGGGCGGCCCTCAAGCAGGGCGCTGCTGTGGGATTGCTGGGTATTGACCTGAAGACCCGAAGGCGCAATCGCATGAACGGCAACATCAGTACCGCCTCGTCAGGCGGTTTTACCGTTTCTGTGGTGCACGCTTTCGGCAACTGCCCGCAATACATACAGTTGCGAGGCGTTGAGCCGGTCAGCCTTGGCCAAGCTTCAGCAATCGTAACAGCCGAATGTCTCAGTGAACTGGATGAAGCCGCAAAGTCGACCATCAGCAAGGCCGATACCTTTTTCATCGCCAGCTATGTCGACCTGGATGGCGATGCATCCCGGCGCTCGGTGGACGTTTCTCACCGGGGGGGCAATTCAGGTTTCGTCAGGATCGAAGGCAACGTGCTGACGATTCCCGATTTTGCTGGCAACCTGCACTTCAACACCTTGGGTAATTTCGTGCTTAACCCACGCGCAGGGCTGGTGTTCATCGATTTTGAAACAGGCGACATGCTGCAAGTCAGCGGGCGTACCGAGATTATTCTCGAGGGCCCGGAGATTGCTGCCTTTCAGGGAGCTGAGCGACTCTGGACACTGACCGTGGAACAGGTGGTTCGACGTCAGGCTGTGTTGGCCCTGCGTTGGCGGTTTGAAGGTTTTTCGCCTAACAGCCTGATGACGGGCAGTTGGGAACAAGCTGAGGGCCGATTGCAAGCCGATAACCTGCGCGATCAATGGCGACCGCTGAGGGTGACGCGGATCGTTGACGAGAGCAGCTCCATTCGCTCCTTCTACTTTGAACCGGCCGATGGCGCGGGCATACCGCGGTTTGAGGCTGGCCAACATCTGCCGGTGCGCTTTTGCCTTGCTGAAGGACAGGCGCCTCTGGTCAGAACCTACAGCCTGTCGAGTGCGCCGTCGGACAGTTTTTTCCGCATCAGCGTCAAGCGTGACGGACTCATCTCGTCGCATCTGCACGACCGCGTTCAGATAGGGGATCTGGTTGAAGCCCGTGCCCCTCAAGGGCGCTTCACGGTGCAAGCCGATGAATATCGACCGTTGGTTTTGCTGGCCGCGGGCGTGGGCGTGACCCCACTGCTGTCGATGCTGCGTGAAGTGATTTATGAAGGCGAACGTATCCGTCGCACTCGACCGACCTGGTTCATCCAAAGTGCGCGCAGCCTGAGTGAACTCGGATTTCGCGATGAGCTTTACGAACTGGCGACCCGTGCCAAGGATAAAATTCGTGCGCTGCGCCTGCTTAGTCAGCCGGAAACTCATGCTCGCGTTGGTGAGGATTTTGAGGTGGCGGGGCGTGTGGATGTCGAACTGCTCAAGGCATTGCTACCCCTGGACGATTACGACTTTTACCTGTGCGGCCCTGGTGCTTTTACCCAGGCGCTGTACGACGGTCTACGTCAGTTGCGTATTGGCGATGATCGTATTCACGCGGAGACTTTCGGTCCTTCGACCCTGGTTCGCCAACGGGATCATTTAACCCCGGAGGTCGAGCAGGTACCCGCGGCAAGCAGCCCGGTCAAAGTGCTGTTTTCGGCATCGGCGAAGGAAGCTCGTTGGGAGCCGGGTGGCGGGAGTTTACTGGAACTGGCCGAGAGCCGTGGCCTGAATCCGGACTTCAGTTGCCGGGGCGGATCGTGCGGTACATGCCGGACCCGATTGGTCAGTGGCCAAGTGCATTATCTGAACCTGCCGGCTGAGATGCCGGCCGAAGGGGAGGTACTGATTTGTTGTGCGGTGCCAGCGCAAGCCAAGGAGGGCGACGCCCCCCTGGTGCTGGATTTGTGAGCTGGCATCGACCAGATACTCATCCCGCCATGCGCGGGTTGAGTACCTGGTCGATGCCGCCTTCGCTTTCAAGTTGAGCCAAGTCATCGAAGCCGCCAACGTGCCAGTTGCCGAAAAAGATCTGCGGGACGGTACGGCGACCGCTTCGGCTGACCATTTCGGTCTTCACGTCGACTGAGCGTACATCGATTTCCTTGTACGCAATCCCTTTGGCATCAAGCAAACGCTTGGCACTACGGCAGTAGGGGCAGGTCGTGGTGGTGTACATAGTGACTTCAATCATGTTGAGTACTCCTGAAAATTAGAGGCTGATTTAGGCAACAGCTTTTGCTGGACGGGCATGAACGGCAACGGTGTTCGGATGCTTGACCAGTGACTTGAAGGTCTTGTTGTCGGCGTCCAGGGCGTCGATTGAACCGGTCCCGATGTCGTAGACCCAGCCATGCAGATTCACCAGGCCTTTTTCCTGAGCCAGGCGCACGCTTGGATGAGTCTGAATATTGGCCAGTTGGGCGATGACGTTTTCACGCACCATGGAACTGACTTTGGCGGCTTCACTGGCGTGAGGACGCGATTCGTTGATGACTTTCGCCGACTCGGCATGTTGTAACCAGCCCGCGACCGCAGGCAGGTGATCCATGCAGGTGCACTTGGCGACAGCGGTCATGGCACCGCAATCGGAATGGCCGCAGATCACGATATCGGTCACGCCCAGTACGGCGACTGCGTATTCGACTGTGGCCGACACACCACCGGAATGCGGGCTGTAGGACGGCACGATGTTGCCAGCGTTACGGATCACGAACAGTTCGCCAGGCTCTTGCTGGGTCAGCAGTTCCGGTACGACGCGACTGTCGGAACAGGTGATGAACAACGTGCCGGGATGTTGCGTGGTGGCCAGGTGTTTGAACAGGTCAGTGCGTTGTGGGAATGCTTCTTTCTGGAACTTCAAGAAACCTTCGATGAGCGCTTTCATGGTGTTTACCTTTCATTGAGTGCTGAGTGAGTGACAATTAGTTGGTGCAGCCGCTACCGATCACGTTGTATTCCAGGATGTGGATTTCACCGTGCAAATCGCGGTAAGTCATTTGCACTGGCGTCGGGCCACAGACATCAGCCGTCGGGGTGATGTGAATGACTTTGGCGACATCCAGGTGCATGCCATACGCATATGGAACGGCCTCAGGTGCTACCACAGCTTCCTGTGCGTAGGCTGACAGCGAAGCCGTCAGGGACAGGGCGAGAAACAGAATTTTTTTCATGACGAATCCTCCATTCAAATGTGGTGATTGATCGAAAGGGTTAAGAAATTTTTTGAAGCAGGCCCGCAAGGCTGCGGGCCGATTTACAGGTCCGGTTGCATCCTTAGAAAGGACGCAGTGGCAGGAACTTGCCGTCAAGGGTGATCACCGCACGGTGACCGCCTTCTGGGTCTTCGACTTTCTTCATGTCCAGTTTGAAGTTGATGGCGCTGATAATGCCGTCGCCGAACTGTTCGTGAACCAGAGCTTTCAGGGTGGTGCCGTAGATCTGGATCATTTCGTAGAAGCGGTAGATGGTTGGATCCGTCGGGACACCCGACAGGCTGCCGCGCAGCGGGATGACTTGCAGGCGGGCAACCGAGTCGGCGTCCAGATCCAGTTTTTCACCGATCACTTTGGCAGCAGCTTCAGGCAGCGGGTGCTGACCGAGCAGGGCGGCGGTGACATAAGCCAGGCCGAGGCCGGTGCCTTTGGTCACGTCTTCAAAGGACAGGTGCTTGCGTGCTTTGGCGTCCAGGATTTTCGCGGTCAGCTCAAGGCTGGTGTCGTTGTAAGCGTGGGACTGTTGCATGGTGTTTCTCCTATCGGGTTTGCTGAGTTGGCGTTACTAGGTTGGTGTTGCTTGGGTGTGAAGCAATCTTCTGCGGTTATCTCGATAGCGTCCAAGACCGATATACAATCCTTCGCATAAGTCCTACCTATAGATGCATTTCGGAGTGCTCATGAACGTTGAAAACTCAGAGGCGCTGCTGTTGATATCCCAGCGGATATCCGGCTTGGATTGATGTAGCCGAGGCAAGCATCTGAGTGGCGGGCGCAGCCATGCGTTTTGTCTTGCCTCTGCATGCGCACAACTTGCCGTTGTTGCATCGTCGGGAAACCAAACTGGTGGTGGCGCTTAAAGGCGGAGTGGATATTCGTGCTGGTCGACGACGGATTGCGTTGCTTGAGGAAGACGAGGCGATAGAGCTCGATTCCGGAATCGCTCACCGAATCCATCAGTACGGCCCCGTGCCTGGCGCTGTTGGCGCAGTGCTTTTGCCTGGCGCGATAGAACAGGAGTGGACGTCAGAAGCGGGTTTGTAGAATCAGTAACTTACGAGCCACATGAACATATCTGACATAGCACCTCGTTTACCAAGTGGGCTATGTCAGATGTTCACGTGCCATCTAAATCATTGAAAAAATAGCGTCTTTCAGTGCTCGGATCGTTCGAAAGTTCACGAATAGTTGTTCATGAGTAAGGCACCAACCTGGACTGATAAAGCAACCATTCGATAGAGGGCTTACGACGAATACTCGAACCGAATGTGGTTATTGCCAGACTTCTAACGTGATGAAAGAAAGGTTGTTCCAATACCACCTTTGCTTGTCATTGGCGAAAGCGCACAAGGGCCCATCCTCTGGGGCCACCCAACCTTCCTGCACGCGCGAGCCATCGCCAATGACAAAAAGGACCCGGTCCGATTGACCAATCGAGCCAATAAGTGTGAACCAGGTAGCCCCCTCTAGTTTGCAACGCAGGCCATCCTTGAACCGGTTCATGTAGGCTCGGTTGTAGCCATTGGCGTCGCAGGAGATCCACGCATCCCACCAAGTACCGCTGGCTCTAAAAAAATACCGTGACCCTTGTTTCAGGCTGACGCCGGTAGCCCCCCATACATCACGGGAAGATATGTCCCTGCGATCCAGCAACCACGTGGCACCGGAGGGAGGGGAGAGTGCCGGAGTGATCACTTCTCGTCCCTATCTTTGAAATGGTTGAATTTGGTCAGGAGATCCGCGGTTGCGTCCAGCCATGCGAAGGTCTTCAAATCGCTGGAAAGCGAGGCTGGAGGATTGGAGTTAAGCGAATCCGCTCTGAGCCATCGCTCAAAGTCGACTTTAACTGGACCTGGGCGAAGGGTCTTACCATCGCCGAAGTAGAGGGGGACGTTGGCCAACTGCATGATGTTGATGATCTCCTGCGCAATGAGGCTGTAGCCAATCGTCGAGGGGTGAACACCGTCTAAGCTGAAGAGCCCACCCTGCATGCGACCGTCTGAGTCGGACGCAAAGAACCGTGAGTCCGGCGTTGGGTCGATGGAGTTGAAAGCTTCAGGGAGGTCGTAGGGCGTCCACCAGGTTGGCTGAGCGTCGGGAGATTCTATGTAACGTCGATGGGCCAGCCGATCGAGCATTCCAGCGATATCCATTACATACCAGTCTTGGCCAGCCCGCCGTCGTTCTCTCACAACATCTGCGATAACGTCATTGTATTGGTCCACGGCACTGTCGATGGCGCGAGCCTGGTTCTCGGTGATATGGGGATCATGGTCGGGATTAAACTGTGCATCGCTGATCCAGGGGCGAGTGTAATAGGGGTAGTACCTGGACTTGGATTGGACCTTTTCGCGCACCCCGCGAGCAATCGGAGCGATGGTCACATGAGGTACATTTACGAGGATTACATGCTGGGCCTTGACCTTCTTCAGTTCATTAACCAGTAACAGGTATTCCGATTTGAAATGGCTTGGACACCAGACGGTGTATTCGTCCTTTTCTTTGCTCAACTGGTCAAACCCCGGCCCGGACCATTGGACATCAAGCAAAACAACTGAGGCAAGAACGTTATTCGCCCCGAGAAAAACCACGAGTGTCTCTATTCCGGGCGTAGCCGCATCACCGCCACTGCCAGGTTTGGCCCCCTGATCACCTAGTTTTCTCGCTGCATCCAGCAATGTGTCGGTTTCGTCCATGGAAGAGTAGACGCCCAACCCGGCTCTGATCTTGGCATTCGCGAGGTATCGCTTGATAGAGTTTTTCTTGGGTGTGAGTCGGAAGTCTTTCAGGTTTTTTGCCGTTCGGGACAAAGCGTCTCGAATATCCCAGCCGCAGATGGCCAGGTTATGCATGATGGCGCTGGTGAGCGGTGCCTCTACCCCGGCGCCTAGTTGCCAGTAGTCCGCAATTTCTGACATCAAATGGCGCAGCCGGAAACTGGCACCAGGCAGCTCCCAAAGGTCGATGTTTGAGCCGTAAGTGTGCTCCAGTGAGCGGACCAGATATTCAATGTTCGCGGGCAGGCCGCCAAAGCTCTCGTACAACGGGAAACGAAAACCTGGATCGCACCCGATTTCAGCCGCAACGATCTTCGGCCAACTGTATTTCGTGTTGAAGATGGCGCCGCTTTGGAAACCCATGGTTACCGAATCACCAATGGTGACCAGCTTGTTCATGCTGGTACCTAGGGTCGCTGTCTGGGCAACCGGAATACCCAGGGTGGGGTCAAAATCAGGGCTTCGAGGTTCCATGTTAACGATTACTTCGTCGGGGGTATCGTCATCCCGTCTGCTATCTGGGGCGTTGCCTTTGCCGTTCATAAGGCACTCCTTTCATGACTGGTGCATGGCAGAAGATCCTCCAACGGCAAAATGGCTGATCATTGATTGGGTTTAGTTACCGGCGGCGTTATTGTCAAACAGGCTGCAGTGTGCCGTAACGGTCAGGGTTGCAGGCAGCAGTCATGTGCGAGGGGCCTTTGAAACGCTAGCAAAATGGATACGCTCTCAGGGTGGCGGCCCACACAGTTCATTGCTACATTCCATAAAGTGGTTGGTGTTCTTACAGACTTGCTCCTAGGTCAAGTTTTCGCTCGAGCGATCGTGCAGGCAGTTTAACCCTGACAAGTCAATTCAACTCTCTAGAGAGTGTAGTTGATTTCTCGTGGGTGACCTTAATGACTGCTAAAGAAGATCTCACAAACCCTGGTACTTCAGACAATTCCGCTCAGGCATTGAATTTAGAGTCGGCGCTCAACAACGAAGTTATCGCGCTCGCTGCAAATCCTGGCTCGGCGTTCTTTACCGCCCCTGAAAAACCCACTGACCCGCCTGTCATCGTCACGTCGGCTGAAGCACCTAATCTGCGGAGAGATAGAAATACAATCGGATTGGCGTTATCCGGGGGAGGAATTCGAAGTGCCACGTTCGGTCTCGGTGTACTCCAGGCTTTAGCCGCCAAAAAGAAACTCGCGTCGTTTGACTATCTCTCCACTGTTTCCGGAGGCGGCTATATCGGTAGTTGGCTGAGCGCCTGGATTTATCGCAAGGGGCTTCGCCAGGTTCAAGATGAACTAGGCAAATCCGGTAACGTCGATCCCTTAGGCGCTCCAGCCTCATCGGAGCCAGCAGAGATCGTATGGCTTAGACGTTATAGCAATTATCTGACACCTAGGGTTGGGATGCTTTCAATGGATGTCATGACCCTGATTGCTACTTGGTTGCGCAATGTCACACTTAACTTGATCGTTTTACTCAGCTTCTTCGCCTTATTGTTCACGCTACCCTATCTCTTGCTCAAGGTATCCATCTTTGCTGTTGGATATTCAGACGTTTTCGGCGTCGCGGCAGCCTGGGGAGGACTCTTTTTCGTTTCTTGTATTGCGTACAATCTCTGGCACCAAGACTTACCCATCAAACAAAGACGCAATTGGCTGATATCCACACCGGGAGTTGCATTGACGGTAGTAATGCCAGGGCTGCTGTCAACTATTTTCGCAGTTATCTGGTGGGCTAAAGCCGACCAGAACTGGGGAACTGCGAAAATTGCGGTAGTCTATCTTGGGGTATTATTATTGATTTTGTTGGCGATATGGGTTACTGCGGAACTGTTTAGACGCAAGGCATTATTGTCGATAGCCAGCGAGGCTTTCTATCTTGGTTTTGGCGGTTGCATCGCATTGCTTGCCGGAGTATTAGTATTGACTGCTGCGAGTTCTTTTTTGTCATTACCGCTCACGCCAAATGGAGCATCGTCAATTGAGCGTATTGAACATATTGGACATATAGTGGTGCTAGTTACTCTTGGCGTTCCAGTATTCCTGGCTTCGTTAGGTATTGCCACAACCATCTTCACCGGCATAGTGGGTCGTGCGTATTTTGAGCGAAGCCGTGAGTGGTGGAGTCGCCTCAATGCATGGTTAATATTAATCGCCTTCGGCTGGGCCGCATGGTGTCTGTTGACGTTTTTCTCACTGCCGCTACTCGAATGGATACAAAGCCGCATGAACGGTTGGATTACGCCGCTGCTCGGCACCGGTTGGGTCGGAAGTCTGTTGGTCTCGATTTTCATGCGTCGCCCGGAAGCCGCATCTGCAAAGAAAGTATTCCATATCGAGCGCCGGCTAAATTTAGCAGCAACGGTATTTGTGGCAGGATTATTGTTTGTCACTGCCGCAGCCACCCAGAAAATATTATTTTCGGCCGTGTATAACTTCAGTGGAATGAAATTTGAAACCCTGCCAGCGCAAGTGGGTCCACAACCGTTCGGACGGTTGGTTGACATACATACTCCCTTCATCGATTCGTTGATCTCAAATAATGTTGCCCCCCTCAATCTTACGATCCTGACTTTAGCAATCGGCGTATTGCTTGCTATCACCATATTGTTTGCCTGGCGCGTGGACATTAATAAATTTTCTCTGCATAACATGTACAAAAACCGACTAATTAGGTGTTATCTCGGTGCAAGCAATCAGAAAAATCGTAACGAACAACCCTTTGTCGGCCTGGATGACCGCGATGATTTTTCTTTGAGTCTGATGGGTGATGGATTTAAAGAGGATAAAACTACGCCACAACTACCATTTCATATTATCAATGCGACTCTGAATATTACCCAAGGTTCAAATCTTGCATGGCAAGAGCGTAAAGCCGCTTCATTTGTTTTCACCCCGCTTTGCTGCGGTTATTCCTTAGAGCGGACACAAGGCGACACCACATCGCTCAATAAAAATGACTCAACTGAGAATGCAATACACGCTGTTAGTGAACAGACAAAACCAGCCTACCGTTCTACGAGAGAATATGCTTCGAAGGATCAGGAAGAGGAGGGCTTCACCCTTGGTATGGCCCTGGCGACTTCAGGTGCAGCGGTTAGCCCAAACATGGGGCGAGCCAGCTTGCCAATGCTAGCTTTCATCTTGACTATGTTTAACATCCGTCTGGGTCGATGGAGCCCCAACCCAGCGGGCGATTGTTGGCGTTCCCCTAGCCCTAAGCTTGGTTTGGTCGCATTGTTACAGGAATTATTGGGTCACAGCGATGAGCGTAGCCCCTACGTTTACCTGTCCGATGGAGGTCATTTCGACAATTTGGGAATCTACGAACTGATTCGTCGTCGCTGTTCCGTTATTTTCGCTGTCGATGCCAGTGCCGATGCTAAACGTGAAATGAGTGACTTGGCCGACACTGTTCGAAAATGCCGGGTCGATCTAGGTGTTGATATTAGCTTTAAGCAGCTCAACGACTTTCGTGGAGATGACAATGCGCTTTGTGAACGAGGTTATATCACCGGGACAATTCAGTACGATGCACAGACTGTTGGCACCATTATATTGATTAAGCCAAGCATGATGAAGGACCGGGACGAATCGGTGGACATCATAAACTACGCCATAGAAAACCCGACATTTCCACATCAAACCACGGTTGACCAGTTTTTCGATGAGAGCCAATTTGAAAGTTTCAGGCAGCTGGGCAAACTTCTTGGCGATCGATGCCTGAATGAAACAGAAATTAACCAACTCTTACCTGATAAATCACCCGCCTCGCGACCGGAACGCCGACCTGCACCTGGTGAAGGCCGCGGGTTAATAACCAAGATACTAGGCGTTCTACTAATGAGGTGCGGCACTAGACTTCCGGGGCGCGACAACGCACTTGTTGATTTATTCGTTGTGTTGATAGTCGTGACAATTGCAGTCAGTTTGTTATTTATACCCTTGGACAAATTCGTATTTGAGACGACAACTAACTGGTGCTGGTTTTGGGGAGAGTGCAGGTCGATTGCCGAGCAACGGCTTAGTCACGGCGCACCCGAGGAGTTCTGGAAATTCTCAGGAACCTGGCGGTTGATTGTAGATAATTTTTTTATAGTGCTGTACACCAGCACGTTCATATGCGGCTATGTGGTGGCTGGACACAAAAAAGGGAGACTCTGGCTTTTATTACTAGTCCCATTGCTCACCGCGCTCAGTGATTATGCTGAAAATTTCATCTCACTGAGTGTGCTATTCATCAGGTACTCTGAAGTGCCATCTAAATTAGTTGACGCGCAGGGGCTATTTTCAGCTGTAAAGTTTTGTGGCTTTACTCTAAGCCTTATAATTCTTGCATTTCTTTCACGTGAAATTTATAGAGTATTTAGGGACCGTTGGCGCAAGCAACCCGCGAGGGCGTCGGGTAATGAGGATGCAGCTGAGTATTCAAGTGACACGGCATAACTTAAGAGGCGCCTGGAGCCCCACCGAGATATGAATTTCACAGAATCAGGCTAAGAGTATCGCGTATGGCCGCTCCTAAAAACGCCACTATCCTAAGGATTCGTCTGCATCGCTGTTTGAGTTACAGGTAAAGGCCGACGGCTCTCTGATTCAGGCATCCATCTCGAGGGAATGCACGTGCGCCTCATCACCCTATTTATACTGTTGTGCATTGCCGGCTGCACCCAGGATGTCGCTGACCTCAATTTACCGACAACACAGAATACCAATCTTAAAGTTCCGAAACTTACCTACTTGGGGGTAGGTGGATGGTTGGTGCGATGGAGAGGCGAAGCCCTGTTATTTGCGCCTTCGTTCAGTAACCCGCCGTTTCCGCCCATTTTGGTTTCTCCAGATAGGGAGAGAATTAATCGTTACATGCCGAAGGCATCCGACGTGACCGTCCTGCTGATTGGTCATTCCCACTACGATCACCTGCTGGATGTTACTCAGGTTATGCAGGATCACACTCCGAATGCCTGGGCCTACGGACCGGAAACAGCAGGCCACATACTGGCAGCGGGCCCGAAGCCAGTGAGGTTTGAAAATGTAGAGCCGAAGATGGCGAAAGTAACGTGTGATGAAGAAGAAACACGTTGTTGCGAGAAAAACTGTGATGACGTGGAAAAAACGCACTGCCGCGCGGCAAGGACCGGAATATGGATTTCTTCGGGGCCATTTCGCTTCATGCCCATCGAAAGTAAGCATGCTCCGCATTTCCTGGGAATTGATTTCCTTCCGGGAACCTACTGTCACGATCTGCCCACATTCCCCAGAACGGTATGGGGGTGGAGGGAAGGTACAACACTTGCCTGGCTTTTAGATCTGGTCGATGAAACCGGCAAAACTGTCTATAGAATTCACTATCAGGACTCAGCCAGCAGCCCACCAATGGGCTTTCCACCCATCTCAATAGACAACAAGCGCGTTGACGTTGAAATCCTCGCCGCGGCTTCTTGGAGCCAAGTTCAGCAGTACCCTACAGCATTGCTGAAGGTGACCAAGCCGCGCCTGCTTGCGCTCGGGCACTGGGAGGATTTTTTTGGAAATGATCCGTATAAACCTGAAGTATCTAGCTTGCAAAAGGAGCCGGAACTGATCAAGAAGATCTGCGAGGCAAATCCTCTACTTCCGGTTGTTATGCCTTACCCGCTCAAGGATGTCCCACTTCCGCCGCCCGATCCAACCGGGCTCAAAGAGCCGGAGGGTCGGTGTGGGAGTATATAACCCATCGACGGGCGCGAAAATGTTCGTGATGCTTTTCCCACCCCCGTACTTAACTGGGTGGGTCCATGTAACGACCAAGATCAAGACAGGAATCCCCCCTGCCTTGAGTTTTCTCCACCGATAATGGGAGTACTCCTTCAACTCGGTCCGGTTTTTATCCTGATACCCACAGGGGGGGCCCACGATTCTCGTAGACCTCCCTCAGGTTGCTGAATGTCATGGCCTTAGCTATGCCAATATCACCTTCCAAGCGGGTTCGCCCTTGCTTGGTATAGGGGCACCCACCTGATTCGCACCGAGGTGGAACTGCGCCGTAGGTTCGGGCAAGCCCGTCGACATAGGTGCTTTTGCTAGAGGAGACGTCTACCCCCAGTCGAACAAAATATTGGGAACAACGTTCACGAATGCAGAGCCGATGATGAGGAACAGATTATCGGGCAGCGCATGCCAGAAGCTGTGATCTTGTCCGGTCGTCGCGTAATTGAAGGATGAACGCCCCCAGAGATTCCGGCTGGTCGTAAATGGGTCCTGATACCCCCGCAAATACTCCTGGTAGCGATAGATGTCGCCATTGCCACGCTCTGTCGCTGTGGGTGCCAAGTAATTGGTGTAGTCCGGTGGGTCCTCCTTGTCAGGGGAGGGGCACCGAGGTTTTATCTTGATTTTTCCACCCTGAAGACTATTCGCTTTGCTGACCATAAATTCAGGCAAACAGTCCTCAAAAAACGTGTTGAGGTGCTCGGTGGTGATGGGCTTTTGAATGTCTAAATCCGGTTCATACGCAGTCAGGCGCGAAAAAAACCAGTACCCCGTGTAGCCACCCCCGGAAACCGTTGAGATGACATCTATGTCTTTGAGCATGTCCTTTTCGTTGAGTCCGTCCAATACCCCCATGGAGAAGGGCGCCGCCTTGGTTCCTCCGCCCGCAAGGGCGACACCTAGCAACGGCGGAGCCTTTCTCACCTGGTGTTCGGCTTTGAAGAGCTCGACGAGATGAGGTCTGGAGTAGTAATTCGAATCGCTGATTAGATAATTCGCCTCTACCTGGTGCTTGCAACCAGGCACGGTCGCAGCCAATAACGCGAGAGGGAGGTAGAGAGAGAGATTTTTCTTCATAGCGACGTCCTTGAGAGCAGTCCTTCTCCTGAGGTAGCTGGATTTGCTACTGCCACCGAATTACCAGACCAATGACCCCTTTCATCGGAGCATAGGATCTTCTCCGAAAACTTCCATAAAACTGCGTACCGAACTGAGAAAGTTCTTATATCCAGGCGATTGAATTGCTATAGCCAAAACGTGTCCTTTAGGTGTTTGAAGAATTATGGCCTTGCAAAGAACCAGAAGGGAGAATGGCGAGCAAGCTAGAGTGAGTCGCTATCGAAAACCGTTGAGAATTAATCGAAATAGCGGCCTGGCCGAAGCTTGTCAAAGAGATGCGGGCTTGGCTGGCCGAAAATGAATTGACTCAACACTGGAAAGAGTGGGAATGCAGGCTAGAATCAGATTGCCATTAGCGTTTTGTGAATGCCAATCATTAGGTCAGTACTATGCAAAACACACCTTCACACCATTTTAGAAAAAGAGCTTTTTTGTTTTTTATCGCGCTCGCTCTATCTGGTTGTTCTCTGTTTGTTTCTCACTACGACGCAGCTGCGTACCAAAACTTTACAAGCTTAAAGGCATACCACCTAAAGTTTTTAGACGACTACTCTACTGTTGGGGGCCATAAATGGAATGATGCTTCTGTGAAGGCGACCTGTGATTTAGGTGAGCTAAAATTTCGGGAGGCGCACGAGTATGCGCTTGGCAAGAAAGACGACACTCGAGTTCGTGCAATTGAATATTTACATAATGCCTTCACTCGCCAATGTAAAGACAGCCTGCAGAATCAGGCGCTGTTTAATGCTAAATACGTTGATCAAGAAAGAGCTACAACAAGCCAGAACTATGACTGGGCAATAGAGGGTGAACTAACCAGAGTCAACGCCCCAAAAAAATAGGGAGTTTATAAAGTGGACAGTACCGAAGAAGCCGTAAACACACTTAAAAACGAGGCGCTCAAGTTAGTTAAGGAGCAGCTAAAAGAGTTACTCACTTCTGCAAGTAAAGACGCGGATTCTGTGATCAAAGGAGTCGGAGAGAAAGTAGCGAAATGGCTTGTCATGAGGGCTAAGGGGGAATTGAATGATAGAGAGCTGGAGGCGCTTTTATATTCGCAAGACCAAGCACTTCGACAGTACAAAAACACAACGCAAATAAAGATTGGGGCTCGAGTGGAAAAAATTTCCGTGGCACTTATCAATCTTGTACTTGATAAAATATTAGGTCTTCCATTTGAATAACATAAAACCCAATGTGGAAATGGCTTTTTAAGCTTCACGCCAACTCACGGGCTGTCTTTTCGGTTTACGATAATCGTGCAACATAACGCGAGTCTAACTGAATCTCTGCGCATAGGTGGTAGTTAGTCATTCCGTATAATTACCGTGCCTGGTAGCAAGGCGATTATTCAGCAGCTAAACTCGACATCTGGTTTAACATAATATACATTATGCGTACTCTATGGATACAGCCTTGGGTGGTAGTCTTCTCCTTTTTGAGCACCAAATGGCCTAGCTTCACTAAGCGGCTGTTTTTCATGCCGCGGAGAAAAACCCCAGTGGTCTCCCGATCGCCAGGGTTTTCCTTTGGCAAGTGATCAGCCGGATTCTGTCGAACGCGTACCGTCCAATTACCCCACAAGCTGGTCCAGCTGTGCTGAGGACCGATAAATTATCCGGTTACTCATCTGGTGGTAGCTTAACCTCCGTTAACAAGTCCTTCGAATTCCTCATTTGCTTTTCTAGCTGCTGCTGGCGGAATAATGCGTCTCGTTGTTCCAATTGCTCTGGTGACAAATACTGCAGTTGATCATCTGGCATTTCAACGAGTTGCTCGGGCGTAAAAGTTGCCATAACGATTTCTCCTGGGGCTGAGGAAATGAACTGTTCTAACAACCCTTATAGTTCAGCCACCAACTACATTTGAAAACTGTAAGAAATACCAGTTTTTCAGGCGTTTTTACTTTGATCATCATTCACAAAAGGCATATCAAAAGCTCACATAGCCATGGACGTCAAAATACGGCGGAAGCCGGCTTACTTCAAAGCCAAGCCGTATCCCTCGACCACTACACAACCCCCAGGATCCTTACCCTTGCTTGAAGCAGCCCGTGAAATCATCGACCTTTAACGGAGGATCCTGCTTGTGGTGGGCACACGATTCGGCTGCTGCTTTCAGTTAGAATCACAGGACTTCCCTGCCCTATATACAGATGATTCTTATAGCTCAACTAAATGTCTGTTTAGTTGAGTTAGCTGATAGTAGGTTTTGGAATCAGTGATGTAAAACCAACCTCCTCTAAGGCTAGACAACACGCTGGGAATACAAAACTAAATTCAGGCACCGCTCTTAGCCTCTGAAAATTTCGAATGGTTCAATCCTCAATACCTTGCCGATACCCAGGTAACTGGAAAACCCGGCGATGAGAAGGACCAGGCCAAACGCCAAACCCAGATTCCAGAACGCAATAATCACTGCGTAATTGGCCAATTACGTTCGTACAAGGGCAATCATCAGAGTGACCAGGCCGATGCCCAATCCAAAACGGGTCATGGCCGTGAACAGCGCCATGAACAGGATCATATATGCCAGCTCCCGGCTGATGGCTGGATGATCCGCAGGAGTAACCATGACGGTGTTCATCATCTCTCCTGCCATTCGGGCGAATACAAAACCGCGTTATGGCATCAATCGGCACGTGCAAGTTCGATGTCGTAATACTCCGGCACTGACACCGACAAACCCAATTGCGGGCTGATGATATGTCGATGCAGTCGTTCACATGATCGCCGCGTGGTGCAGCCCCTCCCCTACATCCAGTTTCTGCAAAGGCCAAATACACGCGCCTGTACCGCCGCTTCTAAACCGCCAGAATGCTGCATGGCGCCTGATACAGAATGTGTTCGGTGGTGCTGCCCAATAACTTACCCAGACCACGGGACTGGACTTTGCCCATGACGATCACATCCATTTGATGGTCGTGGCTAAACTCATTCAAGACTGCGATCGGGTGTCCTTCTATGAAATGTCGGCGATCGGACGGCACGCCGAACTGGTCGGCCAGCGCCAGAAAGGCTTTTTTCAGATCCCTGCCGAGCGCCTTGGTCAGTTCAGCAAGGGTAAGGCCGTCATAGTCCGCCAGGTACGCTGCCGAGATGGTGCAGGCATACAGCAGATGCAGCTCGGCATCGCACTGCAGGGCAAGGCTACTTGCCTGCTGGATGATCCGTTCGTTCAACGTGTTGTCGGCGGGCGTGGTATCGGTGACCTCGACAGCAGCCACCACTTTGCGTGGTAACACGTGCCGGCTGCTTCCCACCAGATACACCGGCACTTGGCAATGGCGCAGCAGTTGCCAATCCAGCGGGGTGAAGATTGCCCGTTTGAATGCCGACTCGTGCCGGATTTGCTTGATCAGCAGATCAGGTTGCATGTCGGTCACATAATCGATGATGTCCTTTTCCATATCTTCAGCCCACGTCAGTTGCGTGGTCACTGTAATCCCCCTGCCATGCAACGGGGCGGTCTGCTCATTGAGCCAGTCGCGATGGGGTCGCAGGCAATCCTCACGAAGCTGTAACCTGTCGCGCTCCTCAAGCATCCACAACCCTTTTATAGCGGGAACAAGTGCCAGGATATGCAGACTTGCGCCGCTGGCCCTGGCCAGCGCCATCGCATGTTGTGCCGGGTATTGGCGCAACGTCGGATCGACTATCAGCAACAAGCGTTGATACTGGCTCATGACAGGTCCTCCAGTCAGATGAAAGTCCTACATGGACGAGTGCACGATCGCAGGTCCGCGCCCCGTCCCAGGCGTCCAGCCCTTCCAGTTACTCAGCATTCAGACAGTCGCTCATGTATTTCTGCGCCCATGAGCCAACCCCGCCACTTTTTTTGATTTTGAAAGTCTGCCCTGCTTGCGACTTGATCTACATCAAGTCAGCGATCCCTTGTTCCAGCTGAATCGAATGGCCGGGTGATGTTGTCTAACGCTGACATAAGCTTTGATCCCGTTCTGTATGCCTGTCCCCGACACCGCGCAGAAACGACTTCAGCGCTGATAGCGACCGAGTGTTGAGCACGTTATGGGGTTCCAGCCAGGCTCGACGTGCCTGCGCGACCCCGAAACGCAACTGGGAAAAATCAGCCGTGCGATGCGCATCCGAATTGATGCTGATCAGCACGCCTTGATCCTTGGCGATTTGGCATTGCAGATCGAACAGGTCCATGCGCTGCGGCTGCGAATTGAGCTCCAGACAGCAGCCCCGCTCAGCGGCAGCCTTGATGATGGCGAGGAGGTCCAGGTTCAGGGGCTCGCGCTCATTGATCAACCGACACAATGGGTGCGCCAGAATCGTGAAATAGCGATGGTCGATAGCCCTGAGCAGGCGCCGGGTTTGCTGGCGTCGAGTCAAATTGAAATGACTGTGGACGGCACCCACCACTAGGTCCAGGCGCCCCAGAATATCGTCCGGCAGATCCAGGCTACCGTCTTCGAGAATGTCGACCTCGACACCTTTGAGCAACGTCATGCCCTGCAACCGGCCATTGAGCGCATCGATCTGGTCGATCTGCTGCAACAACCGGTCGCCGTCCAGACCATGGGCCACCCTGAGGGAACGGGAGTGATCGGTGATTGCCAGGTATTGCAAGCCCGCGGCCTGCGCCGCAAGCGCCATGTCTTCCAGGCTGTTGCCACCATCCGACTCACGGGTATGGGCATGCAAGTCACCTTTGAGATCGCTTGATTCGATCAGTCTGGGCAAGCGATTGGCCAGCGCCGCTTCGATTTCACCCCGATTCTCGCGAAGCTCCGGCACTATCCAGGGCAGGTCCAGCGCCCGATAAACGTCGACTTCAGTGCCACTGGCCAGGCGTCGGTTTTCCTTGAATACCCCGTATTCACTGAGTTTGAGCCCCTTCTTCTGTGCCCTTTGGCGAATCGCGATGTTGTGCGCCTTGCTGCCAGTGAAGTACACCAGGGCCGCGCCATAGACCGCAGGTTCAATGACCCGTAGATCCACTTGCAGGCCTGAACCCAGGAGAACGCTGGCACGCGTTGGCCCTTGAACCAGCACGGTGGCAACATCCGGGTGCTTGATGAACTGCGCGGTAACCTCCACGCCAGGTGCGGCCGCAACGAGGATGTCGATATCGCCGACGGTGTCGCGCATGCGTCTCAGGCTTCCGGCCACGGTCGCTTGCTCGACACCCGGGATCTGCTCCAGATAACACGCCAGCCGCTCTGCCAATGGCTCGACATGGGCGAGCGGTAAACGCCGGTCCTTGCCGATTCCTTTCTGCGCGGCACTCAATAGCCGGGCCTCCAACTTTTCACCAAAGCCGGGAAGATGGCGAATACGTCGCTGTTCAGCGGCCAGACATAACTGTTGTACGGTTTCGATTCCAAGATCGTGATAGAGGTGCCGGACCCGCTTCGGACCCAAACCGGCGATAGATAGCAATTGGGCCAACCCCTTTGGCAAGGTGGCGCGCAACCGTGAGTGCAATGCGCAATCGCCGGTGGTGACGATTTCATTGATCTTGCCGGCCAGGTCAACACCGATCCCGGACAGTTTAGGCAGTGGTTCGCCACGCGCGATGATCTTCGCCAGATCGACGGTCAACGCCCTCAGCGTTCGCGAAGCGTTACGGTAAGCCCTGATCCGGAAAGGGTTGGCATCCTCCAACTCGAGCAGGTCGGCAATATCATCGAAAATCGAGGCAATCTCGTCATTCGCGGTGCCCTGGCCGAGCGATGAAGGCGCCAGGGTGAGCAATGGCGCGTGTGGTGATCCGTCCGGCCGCGGCATGGGGAAATCCCGCTGTTATGGGTGTCGATGCCAACAGCATTGCCGATCCCGATGTCTGCTCCTTGATGTAGATCAGATGCGCCCAACGAACGGTCTCGACGCCCGGATAGCCGACCGAGGCCGGGCAGTGCTTTCCAGGGGCGATCGCCCTGCCCAGCCCATGGGTGTCGCAAGTCAGCCTACCCAGCAAACCTGCGGCTCCTTGTGCGTGACGGGCATTGGCGTGGACTTCGGATGGCCTACGATGATCGGTGCCACCGGCACCCACTCTGAGGGCAAACCAAGGGCATTCTTTCCCTGGGGCGTGTTGAGAAAACCCTGGGCAAAACCGATCCAGCAGCTCCCCAACCCTTCAGCATAGGCAGCGAGCATCAGATTCTCGGCAGCCAGTGAACAGTCTTCAACGATCCACTGGCCGGGGGCGTTTGCCGAAATCAGGATAAGCACAGGCGCATGATAGAAAATCTGGAAACTGTCATCGTTGAGCAACGATAAAAAGTGACCGGAGTGCAATCCTGAAGGCAGGGCCTCGAGCATGTAAGCCTTGGCTTCGCGCGAAATCCGATCGAGCAATGCCTGGTCACGTAATACCGTGAACGTCCAGGGCTGTTGGTTGACTGCGCTGGGCGCCTGAATCGCGGCATTGATCAAACGGCCTATGAGCTCTTTATCAACAGCTTCAGTCGTGTACTCGCGTGTAGAGCGACGGCCGTAAATCGCCTCATCGATATTCATGGGTGCAAACCTCAAGAAGTTTGTTCATAACGTCGTCCAGCCAATGGGGTGGGCTGTTGATTTACATCAAGTCTGCGCACTCGTTTCGTCCGATGGCGTGCGGCCCTGCGAATGGCTTCGCAACGCTGGAAATTGATCTGCATCAAATTGACGAAGCGTGCTGATCGCACACTGAGCGTGGATTGTTTTCTTCCCAATGGCCGAGGAGAACCACGATGGACAAGTATCAGCAGAGCCACAAAGACAAGTTGTTCAAAACCTCCACCCATGATCCTTATTGCTCGCAGCGGGTTGAAGGCTCAGCCATTTGTTCGCAGTGTGGTGCGGTGTATCACGCCGGGAACTGGACCTGGAGTCGTCCTGAAAATACCGTGGCGCATGCAGCCAAAGACACTACCTGCCCGGCTTGTCGACGTGTCGCGGACGACATGCCTGCGGGCACCCTCACCTTATCGGGCAGCTTCTTGCAAAAGCATCGAGATGAAATCATTCACCTGATGGAGCATACGGAAAAGGCGGAGAAAGCCGAGCATGCCCTGGAGCGCATCATCAAACTTTCGGACTCCGCGGATGACCTGATCGTGACTACGACCGGCATCCATCTGGCGAATCGCTTGAGTCATGCGCTGGAAAGTGCTTTCAAAGGGCAATCCGATTACCGGTACAGCGCGGATCAGTATGGCGTGAGCATCCACTGGACGCGCGACGAATAGGACCGGACGCGTTAGTTGTCCGATGAAAAAAAAGCGCCAGCAAAAAAATACCGGCGAGTTTTGACAAGCGTGGATGCGGCCATTCAGCCCGCCGCCCCACGCTCAATCGCAAAGTTGTTCCAGGCCTGGGCAACGCAGGCTCAACGAAAACTGGCGCGCGAAGGCCTTGGTGGCGCCGTATACGTGGTCACAGCTTTGGCCGGGGTCAACCTGATGGCCGGTTTCATCCAGCCCAGCAGTGCTTGATCACCCTGGGCGATTTCCGAGGCCAGCTCCCGCAATAGGCCTCGGCGGTGGCGCAACTGCGCGACCAGATCACCGGGCCAGGCTGCGAACGCAGGCACGATTTGCAGTATGTCACTTAAGCGTCAAGCGCTTGGCCAGTTCGGCGTCTGGCTTCCATAGGGCGTTGATACAGGCCTCTCCGTCTTCCTCCGTTACAGGCTCGAGTGACTGCGGATCCAGTAGGTGGCTGTCGACCAGCGCAATGCGCACGACGCCGTTTTTGTTGAGCAGTGTTTGTGCCTGACATTCGCACAAGGATCGCGATAGAGCTTCGATGGGAGGCTCTATCTCGGCTTTTTCAAGCTCGATCTCGAAACGCGCGGAGCAAGAGTTCACCAATTCCCTCAAGGTATGGGCAGCAAAGTGATACGCCATGAAATAACCCGCCGGCAACGCCAGCGAGATCAACAGCAGGTAGGTTGCGTCACGTTTCCAGAGCCTTTTACCGGGTCGACGCAGGTTTCCTATTGTCGCTCCCCTGCTCCGCCACCAGCCTTGCACCGCGTGAATCCCGATCAGCTTGTTGATGTTCATGACCAAGTGCCTTACCCATGTGTCTTAAGAGCATGGGGCCGCCAACAGAATGCCCATTGATTTAGGTCAACTTGGCTGCACCCGTCTATTCACGTTTTGCGATGTATGTTTTTGCCCGCTTCTGGCTCTTCAATCGCAAAAGCAGCTTGCGCAGTTCGATGAACCAGAACAAAGAACTGGCCACTACAAGACAAAATCCCCACTGGCCAAACGTCAATGCACTTGTACCGAACGCCTTGTTGAGCGGTGGCGAGTGCACTACTGCAACCTGCAGGACTACAGCCAGGACAATCGCCCCCCAAAGCCATCGATTGGCGAACAGTCTCCTGAATGCACTGGTTGACTCGGAACGCGCACTCAATGCGTTAAACAACTGCGCCAATACCAGGACCGTGAAACCGCCAGTGCGTGCCTCAACCAGCGAGGCATCACCCGGTATCATCCCCCCCGGCAGCAACCAGTCGATCGTGAATAAACTCGCCAATGCCATGACCAGCCCCACCTCGATTACACCGATCCACATGCGTGTGTCGATGATTCGGTCCCAAGGTTTGCGTGGGCTGCGTGTCATGACATCCTCGCCGTGCGGATCAAGGCCCATGGCGATGGCGGGCGCTGCATCGGTGATCAGGTTGATCCACAGGATCTGCGTGGCCAGCAGCGGCAGGATGATCGCGCCCTTCTCATCAACCAGGCCGATGACACCGGCACCCACGACGCCGAGAAACACCGTCAGCACTTCTCCCATATTGGATGACAGCAAGTAACGAAGGAACTTGCGGATATTGTCCAGAATGCCGCGTCCTTCACGAATGGCCAGCACAATGGTTGCGAAGTTATCGTCAGCCAGAATCATTTTCGCCGCCTGTCTGCTCACCTCCGTTCCCGTGATGCCCATCGCAATGCCGATATCGGCTGACTTCAGGGCCGGTGCATCATTGACACCGTCCCCCGTCATCGCCACCACATGCCCCTGCGCCTGTAGCGCATCGACGATTCTCAGCTTATGCGAGGCAGCCGTGCGTGCGTAAACGCAGGTCGACTTGACCGCCTCGGCCAAGGCCGCGTCGTCCAACTTGTCCAGGTCGGCCCCGGTCAACGCCCTGCCACCGGCCGGGATAATGTCCAGGTCCTCGGCGATGCGCGCAGCCGTTCGGGGGTGGTCGCCCGTGATCATAATGATGCGGATGCCTGCCCGACGGGCCTCGACAATGGCTGGCGCGACCTCCTCCCGCGGTGGGTCACTGATACCGACCGTACCGATAAACACAAGCGCGGTTTCAAGGGGTTGACCGGTCGTGACATCTTCACTGGCTGTCAAGGGACGGTAAGCCACGGAAAGCGTGCGCAATGCCGCGCCCGATAACTCATTCACATTGGCCACCGCCCTGGCACGCAGGTCGTCGGTGAGTGGCACGACATCCATGCCAACTTGTATGTGCGTGCAATGTTGAAGGAGCACATCGGGTGCCCCCTTGCTGAACAGCAGTCGCTGATCGTTGTGCTCATGATCGATGACCACCGCCGACATCATTTTTCGATCAGAGGTAAAGGGAATTTCAGCCACACGCTCGAAGCGATCGGTACTGTGCACGGGCGCATCAAGCTTGCGCTGTGCCACTAGAAAGGCTCCCTCGGTCGGGTCGCCATGAATGACCCAGCTGCCATCTTCGCGTTGCGTCAGCCTGGCGTTGCCAGCGAGGCTTCCACCACGCAACAGCAGCACATTTTCGTTATGCACCGGGCCCTTGCTAATGGGCATGCCCAGGTAATCAATCTGCCCATTTGGCGCGTAGCCGACTCCACTGACCCGCCCTTTACCAGATGCTGTCATGGTTTGCTGGATGGTCATTTCGGAGCGGGTCAGCGTGCCAGTCTTGTCGGTACAGATAACCGATGCAGCCCCCAGGGTCTCCACAGACGACAGGCGCTTGATGATGGCTTTGTTGCGGGCCATGCGTAGCATGCCGAAGGCGAGCACCAGTGACAGAATGGCGGGCAGCCCCTCTGGCACCGCAGCCACCGCCAGGGATACGCCCAGCAACAGCACGCTCAGCACATCATCGACAGTGTCAACTGGAATGAGTATCAGCACGGCCACCACCACAACCATGGTGATTAGCAGAACCGCAATGCCGAGCATCCGCCCTATGGCGCGCACTTCCTTCTGCAGAGGCGTCACCTCTTCGGGTGTGACCTCCAACAAATGAGCGATCGCCCCCACTTCAGTCGCCATGCCGATAGCCGTGACCACCCCGACTCCAGAACCCTGGGCGATGGCGGAGCCTTTGAACACCATGTTGGAGCGCTCCGCCAACGGTACTTCAGTGCCTGGGCACGCGGTGTTTTTCGAAACCGCCTCACTCTCTCCAGTCAACGACGCCTCCAGTACCCGCAAGGCATTGGCCTGGACAAGGCGAGCATCGGCTCCTACCGAATCGCCTTCGGATAACACCAACAGATCACCGACCACCAACTGGTGACTGGGAATACGTTCCATGGCCCCGTCGCGGATGACTGACGAAGAGCTCTGGGTCAGGTTGGCCAATGTTGCAACTGCGCGCTGTGACCGGGTTTCCTGGAAAAACCCGAGGAGCGCATTAGCCAACACAATGAGCGTGATGACCAACGCATCGACAGGCCAATCGCGACCGTCCATCAGCCACCAGCTAGCCAGGTTGATGACCACGGCGACGAGCAGCAGATACACCAACGGGTCCTGAAACTGCCGTAGAAAATACTGCCAGGCAGGCTTGACCGGTTGGGCCCGTAACTCATTGGGTCCGTCACGACTCAGCCGCGCCTGGACTTGCGCACTGGACAAACCCACACCGATGTCAGTGTCCAGCTCGCGGACAATCGTCTCGACGTCCTTGAGGTATGGCGAAGCGATACGGTTGCGGCCGGACTCAAGCGCGCTACTCATTTCATCTCCTTGACAACGGAGTGTGCGTCGTTACTCGACCAATGGCGCGGGCAGAGCTGGCGTGATCCAGGCAAGTCCAGAGCCCGCACCGCGCTTACACCTTTTCGCCCTGTCAGCCGCTCATTGCCTGGCCCCGAGTGTCGCCATGTACTTCGCGACCGACTGGGCATCCACCTGAGACAGCGCATGATCCACCTGCTGCATCGGAACCCCGTGGGGGCGCTGCACACTTTGCTGAAGCCGCAGGATCTGGCGAGCCATGTACATCGCATGCTGACCTGCCACCCGTGGAACCTGCCCATTGCCCCGCCCGTCCGCACCATGGCAGCTGCTGCACGGGGCGATGCCCGCCTGCGGCAAGCCCTGGCGGTAGATCGATTCACCGCGCGCATCCGGCGTATCGGCTTGCGCCTTCATGGCAGTCTGGCTCGAAAAATAGTCGGCCAGTTCAACAATCTGAGTCCCGGTCAAATGGGTCAATCCGCCCATGTAGCGATTACCGGGTACATCGGTGCGGCCATGCTGTGTGAAGTCGGTCAGCTGTGAGGTCAAATAGTCCTTTTGCTGGCCAGCCAGCTTTGGAACCAGGGGCGAGACAGATTCCCCCGTCAGCCCGTGGCACAACGAACACAGATTGTCTGCCAGGGCGATGGCGGACATCGGTGCCGTTTCTTGCGCCCCGTCTTCGTTGGACCCGGTGCAGCCCAGGAGCGTGGCCAGGCCAATGACCAGGAGGGTGGGTGACCGGTTGTCAGTACGCTGCATGCCCTTGACGTTCATGACCTGTACCCCTGAAGTGCGCTTTCAACCATTTTCGCCCGGCGATCGCACCTGCAATTGACAAACCTCAATCAATCCTGCTGAGCGCGTTGCAGCAATGGTGCCCCCCCACCTGCTTTATTGAGCGCATGAACTACGTCTGGCTCGATGGCCCGTCGGCGCCCGATTGGCGCCTTTGTCCCAAGTAGGCGATGAGCCTGTCCAAGGTATCCACCTCGCGATAATCGGCTTCGGGTATGGCGACACCCAGGCTGCGATTCAGCGCCTCGATGAAACGCAGCCAATCCATGGAGTCCAGATCCACCTCTTCGCGCAATAACCGATCAGTGTGCAACTGTTCGACTTCGACTTCCGGTGCGATGCCTTTCAATGCACGCAACACCTCATTGCGGACCACTTGCGAATTCATATGAGCCTCTTCAAAGAGCCTGCGGTGTTTGCAAGAGACGACGCACTTCACTAAGGAAACGCGCCCCATAATGACCATCGCTGACCCGATGATCGGCAGACAAACTGCCAATGACGGTGGGCACGACGCACAGTTGGCCCTCCCTCACCCAAGGCCGTTCGCTGATACGACCGAAGCCGACCAAGGCAACCTGCGGCGGGTAGATCACCCCCAGCACGCTGTCCACCCCCTGATCGCCGAGTTGCGTCACGGTAATCCCGGCGCCTCCCAACTCGGAGCTGCGCAAGGAGCCGCTGCGCGCCCGTTCAACCAGGCTGGCCAGTTCGCTCATCAGGTGGGTCAGGGTCGAGTCCGCCACTTGATGCAGCACCGGGGCAACCAGGCCTCCCTGGCGCAAATTTATGGCCACCCCAAGGTTGATTTCGCGTGCCGGCTCGAAGGCGTTGTTCAGCCAGACACCATTGAGCTGGGGATATTCGCGCAAAGCCAGTGCCACCGCTTTGAGCAGCAGGACATTGGGCAAGAGGCGCTCTTGCAGCGTGCTTTGTGCGTTGTGCTCCTGCAACCAGCCCATGGCCTTGTCCAAAGCGATGGTTTCGCTCAGGTAATAGTGGGGGATCTCGCGTTTGGAACGACTCATGACGGCGGCGATGGTCTGGCGCATGGCCTGTTCATGATCGGGTTCATGCGTCAGGTGGGCGGCCACTTCGACATCTTCCAGGGTGATAGCGCCTTGCGCCCCGTGGCCTTTCAATTGATCGACATCGAGTCCCAACTCGACAGCGCGCCGACGCGCAGCAGGGGAAATACGCGGGCGGCTACCCGACAGGTCTTGCGCCTCGATCACCAGCGGCGCTTCTGGCGATGTTCGCTTTACGCTTTGCGGATCCTCCCCTGGCTCCAGTAACAGTGCGATGGGTGTACCTACAGGTATCTTCGTACCGATGTCGACCAGCAATTGCAGGACGGTGCTTTCATGCAAACACTCCACGTCGATGGCCGCCTTGGCCGTATCGATGACGGCAATCACCTGCCCAGGCTTAACCTTATCACCAGGTTGTATTTTCCATTCCAGTAGCGTGCCTTCATCCATGTCGGCACCCAGCGACGGCAGTTTGAACTCGATCATGGATGACTCTCCAGACTCAACCCGGCAGCTGGCAGACTGCAGCAATCAGGGGATTTTTCCTTGGCACAGTTCGTGTGCCGCTGTGATTATCGAAGCCACCTGTGGCAGCGCCGCCTCCTCCAGATGCCGTGGATAAGGGATCGGCACTTCGGCGCTGCACACCCGCGCCGGGGGCGCATCGAGCTCGTAAAAGCCTTGCTCGACGATCCGGGTGATGATTTCCGCCGACAGACTGCCGCTGCACCATCCCTCATCGACTACCAGGGCACGGTGGGTCTTGCAGACAGAAGCCAGGAGCGTTGCGTCATCCAGGGGGCGCAGGACCCGCAGGTCAATGACTTCACACTCGATGCCCTCCCCGGCCAGCACCTCGGCTGCCGCCAGGGCTTTGCCCAGGGAGCCGCC
>Ga0209542_10002383_pt1 | contig 42191 bp, 38 predicted proteins | sample RifCSPhighO2_01_FD_184028 | JGI IMG/M metagenome (GOLD analysis project Ga0209542, IMG submission 184028) | Soil microbial communities from Rifle, Colorado - Rifle CSP2_plank highO2_0.1 (SPAdes) (version 2) | ecosystem: Environmental > Terrestrial > Deep subsurface > Rock core/Sediment ... | reverse complement strand
CCGATTTTTCAATAAATTCAATCAATTGATCCCGCCAATCAGAAGTGCCCGCCACCCAGCTAGTCATATAAATAGCTTTAACCGGCTCGGGAGTCTGAAGATGGGATATTTTTTTTACAATTTCTTCTTGAACCGCCGAGACTTTTTCATCGCCAGTCCTCACATATTTGACGGATTCCAAATTTATTTTGGAAAATAAATTTGGAAATAAAATAAAAAAACCGGCGACAAAAAAACCTATCGTTGTTAAACGAAGGATTGTTTTTCTGGTAATTTGAATGGAAAAAAAATTATATTTCAATCTTTTTTTCTTCCGCCGCGCCTTCTGTCACGGACGGTTTAAATGTTTGCGGACGAGGCGCGGCCGCCACTGTTTCGCCAAAATTGCGCTTGTCAGCGGGCAAATCTTGTTCATCAACAATCCGACGCCGCAAACGGGTCTCATAAAACGACCAAAATCCCAAAATCGCGATAATCACGCCGCTAAAAATCAAAACCGTCCTTTGCCAAGCCAGAGAAAAATTCAAAAAAGGAATAATCACCACCCAAAAACCTAAAATTCCGCTTAACCAATTTTTCCACATAAAATTTAATGTAAATTAAAATTTATAAAACGACCTTTTTCTTTAATTATAACCCGCCAAAATGCGAACAACAAAATAAAAGTAATACCGGCGGATATCAAACAATAAAAACAAATCGCCTTCAAAACGAAAAATTGAAGATAAAGAAAATAAATACTGGATAAAAAACCCGCGGAAACGATAATCGCCGCCAAGCCGAGCGCTTGGCGGGATTTTTCCAAAAAGGAGAAAAGAGCGAGAAAAAAAACAGCGGCGTAATAAATCATTCCCCAAAGTGAAACCGGCAAGCCGAACATTATCGCGTATTCGCTGGTTAAAACCGTATCGCATCCTTCAAAAATAAGGCAGGCCGGCCCGGCGCCAACATAATGCTCCCAAGTCAGATAACCGGCATCAAGCAAGCCAATCAACGTTAAAAATAAAATAAAAACCGTTATGTTTTTCATAACGGTTTTAAGTTTAACACATTTTTATTCCTTCTGACAAAGAAATCTTCGGTTTCCAGTTGAGCAGTTTTTCGGCTTTTGAAATACTCGCCAAAGTGGCCCGGACCTCGCCGCGGCGCGGCGCGATAAACACGAAATCTTTTCTTTCTTCAAGAAGGAATGTTTCTTTTTTTTCGGAAATTTCAGTTTTTGCGCAAATAACTTTAACACAAACATCAAAAATTGAATGATTTTTGCCAAAGCCAATGTTAATTATTTCCCCTTGGCCGACTTTCGGAGAAATCATTGCCAAAACATTGGCTCGCGCTACGTCAAAAACATGAGTAAAATCCCGGCGCTGATCGCCATCCTGAACCACGGTCATTGGTTTGCCCTGTTTAACTTGATCAAGAAAAATGCCGATCACCGTCGCATAAGGTCCATCGGCAGTCGTGGCTTGCCTCGGACCATAAACGTTAAAATATCTTAAGCAGACCGTTTCCGGCCCGCCGGTCATCACCCCCAAATTTTTCATCAGCATCTCCCCCATTCGCTTAGTGGAAGCGTAAGGATTAAGATCCTGGGAAGGCAGAGTCATTTCTTCGGTAAACGGCAAAGCGTTTTGATTGCCGTAAGCCGAAGACGACGCGGAATAAATAACCCGTTTAACTCCGAAACTCTTGGACATTTTCAAGACATTTTCAGTACCCAAAACATTGATTCTAAAATAATCGTTAGGCCGTTCAAAAGACGGCTGGATTCTGGCAAGAGCCGCGCAATGAACCACAAAATCCGGCTTAATGAGATTAAAAAAATTGAACATATGCGAAATAGAAGTTATATCTATGTTTGTATAGCAAGCCTTACAATTGCTATAATCGCTTTTTTTGATATCTATTGAATAAACTTCCATCTCTAATTTAACACAGTAGTCTACGACATGGCTGCCGATAAAACCCGCGCCGCCGGTCACAATGACTTTTTTGCCCTTTAGTTTATTTTTCAATTCATTCATTCTTTCCTCCTTTTATATGGCCGCTGACCTGCTCAACGGTCAATCCCTGCAACGCCAAAAGCGCTTCGTTAAATCTGTAAATTGACAAGAACATTTTCGTCAACTCACGATAAAAAACAGCTCTTTCCAAATTTTTGCCGTCTTTAACGGAAACACTCGTCTTTTCTGGAATTTTTCTGGCCCAAGCAATAAAAGCGCTGGTATCTTTGGGAAAACAGTATCCGCCAAAACCGCGATAATCGCTGTAATCAACATTCAACCAAAAATCATTAATCCGCGGGTCTTCAGCCGTTATTCTTCGGATATTTTCGTAATTCGCGCCGGCGCTTTCCGCTAAAGCGGCAATCGCGTTGGCAAAACTAACTTTCATCGCGCCAAAAACATTACAGCTATATTTAGCGATTTCAGCGTCAATAACCGGCACGGCCAATGAAAGAGAAGAACTATTCGGCAGCAAAAAAAACAGCAAGTCCGCCCACGACTCGCTTCTCTCGGTGTAACCGATAATTTGGCGGGAAGGAAGAATAAAATCGCGCCAGGCGTTTTTTTCCGTTAAAAACTCGGGAATAAACGCAATCGCGACATTATATTTTCGTTCCAGTTTTTCGGTCGTGCCTGGCTCCACCGTTGATTTTATCACCACCAGCTTAGCCGAACCGGCAAATCTCGCGATTACGCCTTCAACTATTTCCGTATTGCACGAACCATCCTGATGGTTAGGCGTAGGCACGCAAATAAAAATAATGTCCGCTTGCGAAATATCATCCTGATCATTGATTTTTATGGGATCAAAATCATAACAAAAAAGATTTTTTCCCTGCTGCCAACCCTGCGTCAAGAACCATTTTTTCAAAACAGAACCGACCCAGCCTATGCCTACAACACCAATTCTAAGATTTTCAATAAACATCCGACTCACCTCCTTTTTTAAATCAAATTTAAATTTTCAAAGACCGGAAATTTATTACACATTAGCATAATAAAAACTGAGTGTCTATCATTCTGGCTAAAAATAAGCTAAAATAGCGTTAATGCCGACAAGAGAAAGATTAAACAAAATTTTTCTGGCTTTGGGCGATATTGTTATTTTTTACGGCGCGCTTATTCTGGCGCTGACCGTAAGATATCAAGCCTGGCCGAGTGAAAAAATCTGGCAACGGCATAAACTGCCTTTTTCTCTTTTATTCGTTCTTTGGCTTCTGATATTTTATATCATCGGCCTCTATGATCCTAAAAAATTCATTTCTTTCAAAGAATTGCGGCTGGTCTTGATAAGAACAATGGCGCTGGCCGGCGGCTTGGCGATTTTACTGTTTTATTTAGTGCCGTTTTTCGGCATTACGCCTAAAACGAATTTAATTTTGGATCTCGGCATCACTTTGGGGCTTTTAATAATCTGGCGGCGATTTTTTTTCGCCAAACTTCTTAAAGCCAAAAAAATAAAAACCTTGTTTTTCGGCTTAACCAAGGAAACGGCGAATTTTGCTTCTTTTATCAATCAAAATCCCCAGATCGGATATGAAGCCGCCGCCATTATGAAATTGCCGGGAGAAAATGAAAATTCTTTTAAAAACGGAATACCAATTTTAGAATTTAACCATAACATCGTTTCTCTTATCAAAGAAAAAGGTATTTCCCTGATTGTCGCTTCTTCTTCCATTAAGCAAAATAAAGAACTGATTAGAATGTTTTACGAAGTTTTGCCTTTGGGAATAACGATCATTGATTTTCCGCGATTTTACGAAGGGCTGATCGGCAAGGTGCCGGTTTCTCTTATTAATGAAGTTTGGTTTCTGGAAAATTTGACCGAAATAGACAAGCATATCTTTGAAATTATCAAAAGATGGTTTGATGTCGTCTTTTCCCTGCTTTTATCCGCGCCGGCGCTTTTGATCGTCCCTTTCGCGGCGCTGTTGATAAAGCTGGAAAGTTCCGGGCCGATTTTTTATTGCCAAAAAAGAGTGGGTAAGAACGGCCGGATTTTTAAGATAATAAAATTTCGTTCAATGAAAACGGACGCGGAAACAAACGGCGCCAGATGGGCGGAGGAAAATGACCGCCGAATCACGGCGGTTGGCCATTTTTTAAGAAAAACCAGGATTGACGAACTGCCCCAGCTTTGGAACGTGTTAAAAGGAGAACTCTCGCTGATCGGCCCGCGGCCGGAACGGCCGGAATTCGTGGAAACGCTCAAAAAAGAAATACCGCACTACGCGATGCGGCTTCTGGTAAAACCGGGGCTTTCCGGCTGGGCGCAAATTAATTTCCCTTACGGCGCTTCCAAAGAAGACGCGATGGAAAAACTGCAATACGATCTTTTTTACATTAAAAACCGGTCTTTAGCCCTGGAATTTTCAATTTATCTTAAAACAATAATGACGGTCATTAGCCGTCAAGGAAGATGAGAGAGAATCGCTTCCCGGATGCCGCGGCCGCGGCTGGCCCAGGTGTATTTTTTCACTTCATTAAGAGCCATGAGAGATTTATTTTTAGCTTCCGCGGGGCGCTGAACCACATAATCAATCATTTGGGCGAGCTTTTCGGGATTATCAGGCGGAACAAAAAAAACCATTTTTTCATCAACAATTTCCCGGAGGGACGGCAAATCCGACGCGATAACCGGCAGGCCGTTGGCCATCGCTGAAAATAATTTCAGAGGAGAAGTATAAAATTTTGATATTTCAAAACGGGCGGAATTCGGGATCACAAAAATATCGGCGGATTGTTCATATTTCGGCATTTCAGAATATGGTTTGTGCCCCAATATCTTAAGGCGGGAATTTTGGCCGTATTTTCCGCGAAAAGCCGCCACATCTTCTTCAGTCCCGCCGACAAAAACAAAAATAACCTCCGATTGGACAAGCGGCGCGGCTTCGGCAAGAACGTGGGCGCCTTTCCACTCGTATAAATGTCCGCTATACAAAATAATCGGCACATCCGCCGGCAAGCCGGCTGATTTTCTTAGCTTATTTTTATCCTGAACAGCGGTAATTCTGTCCAAATCAACGGCATCGGGAAACACGTATAACTTATTCATATCCTTGACGCCATGCGAAATAAATTTTTGCTTCAGGCCGTTGGATATGAAAAGCGCGGCCAAGGATTTTTTAATCGCGTAATTTGCCCTGAAATTATAAAAATCCTGATGCACTTCCCAGACAAACGGCATTTTCCAAAAAGCCAGCAAAAAAGCGATATTCGTGTCGCGCGTGAAAATAATGTCAGCGCCTCGCCAATCCTTACTGAAAAAAAAACTAAAAAAGAAAATAATGGTTCGCAAAATAAAACTAAAAGCGTTTAAACGCTTAAAATTCGGGGTTTTATAGCGATGGCTAATGGAAAAAATCTTAGAAACCCCGTAGTATTCAAAAGCATCTTCGGCGTTTTTGTTAAATGAAGGAACGGCCAACGTTGTTCTGATCCCCGCTTGAGCAAAAGCTTCGCACATCTTCATTATTTGAATGCCGTGCGCTTTTTCCGTGGGAAGCCTTATATTTTCAAGATAAATTAACAATAAAGGCCTGTTCATGATTTTAATATAAGCATAATATAGTATAGTATAGTATAAAAAATAACTATGAAAATACTTTTAGCCACTCCTCTTTTTCCGCCGGAAATAGGCGGACCGGCAACTTATACCAAAGAACTGGCGGAACAGCTTAAAAATAAACATCATTTGAAAATAGTCGCTTATGCCGCTAAAAATCCTCAGCTCATAAAGGGAGTAGAGCTGATTTTTGTTGATAAATTAAAACCGCTGTTTTACAGGCTTTTTATATTTTTCCTCGCTGTTTTCAAGCATTCAAAAGACGTTGATGTTATTTACGTCCAAAATGCCTTAGCTGCCGGTTTGCCAACCGTTTTGGCCGCAAAATTGCGCCGAAAACCGGTAGTGTTAAAATTCGTGGGAGATGAAGCATGGGAACGGGCTTACCTTGCGGGAAAAACAAAAAAAAATTTGGTGGATTTTCTGCAAAATCCGGACGGTGGATTTAAAAGCTGGCTTTTCCGGAAAATTCAAAAATTTGTTTTAAAACGTATCGCCATCCTAACCACGCCGTCAAAATATCTCGGTAAAGAAATAATAAAAGCTTACGCTCTCCGCGAATCCTCTTGGATTATTAATTATAACGCCGCCAAACAAAAAAATGATTATTCTGAAGAAGATAAATTATTCGCGGTTGAAAAGAAAAAACATCAACTACTGACAACCGCCCGGTTTGTTTCCTGGAAAGGAATAGACGGAATAATAGAAGCGGTCTCAATTTTAAAAAACAAAATACCCGATCTTAAACTGGTCATCGCCGGCGATGGGCCGGAAGAAAATAATCTAAAGAAAAAAGCTAAAGATCTGCGAATAGATAAGATGATTGATTTTATCGGCCGAGTGCCGCAAATCCAAATCAGATACTTGGAAAGAGAATCGGAAATTTTTATTTTGAACTCTATTTACGAAGGTTTACCTCATACCGTGCTTTCAAGTTTTTCCGCCGAATTGCCCGTCATTGCCACAAATATCCCCGGCACCGATGAAGCGGTTTATGACGGAGAAACCGGACTGCTGGTGCCACCGAATAATCCGCGAAAATTAGCGGAAGCAATAGAAAAATTATTTAACGATAAAAAACTTCAAGAAAAACTGATAAACGGCGCGGAAAAAATTTTACAAGAGAAATTTTCTTGGAACGTACATCTTAATACTCTTCTTGGAATTTTTCATTCTATTGCAAAGCATTCAACTGCTTCAACATTTCGTTGAGTTGTTTCTGAAGATCGTCTAATTGAGATTTGAGCGCGGTTTCTTGAGCGGAAGCGGCCGGAGCAACCGAAGGCACCAATGGCGCGGCGGAAACCGGTTTCTGGCTGTAAATTTCTTCCAATTTTGTTCTGGTCTTTGGCCCAACAAAACCATAACCAGCATCGCCTGGTTTAGCCAGATTGTGTTTTTCCTGAAACTTCTGAATCGCTTTTTCCGTGAGAGAACCGAAATATTCGGTTTCATTTCCCGGCGAACCGACACCAGAAGAAGTAATCTTAGTGTCAGGATCGGAGTTTAAAAGCTGCTGGAGCCGTTTGACATCGCTATTAGACATTCCTTTGGATAATCCTTTGGAAAATACCGGCGAAACGCTCACCGCGACCGCGGAAGGCTGGGCAACAGCCGGCGCGACTGGCTGGACTTTAGAAAATACTTCTTCCAATTTTGCCATAGTTTTTTTGCCGACTAAACCATAGCCGGTCGTTTCCGGAGCGCCGGAAGAAACAATACTATATTTAGCTTGAAACTTCTGAATCGCTTTTTCCGTCAGCGAGCCAAAATATTCGGTTTCTTTTCCCGGAGAACCGACGCCGGAAGAAGTAATCTTGGTGTCAGGATCGGAGTTTAAAAGCTGCTGAAGCCGTTTAACATCAGAATGGCTCATTCCCTTTTTTAAAGTTCGGCTGAAAACCGGAGAAACACTAATTACTGCGCCTAAAGGCTGGGCGATATAAACAGCCGGCACTGCTATTGTAACCGCAGGAACAATCGCTACCGCAGTTTGAGATGGGATAGTAGGAGCGCCACCGCCACCACCGCCGCCTCCTCCTCCACCACCACCACCGCCACCGCTACCGGACGCGCAAGTACTGGAAGTAGGCGTAATCGTAAAAGTATCGGTCGTAATAAGCGCCGGAGCGCTAAAAGTGTAAACGCTTTCTGAAGAAGAACAAGTGGAGGAAACTTCCACTGCGTCGGCATTGGCAACAGTCATCACCCGGCGATCAGAAGAAGTAATCTGTAAATAAGAGCTGGCAGGCATTATTGCCGTAATCGCGCTACCATCAACGGAAATAGATTCCATAGTACCACCATTGCCGGATACGGTAAGATTAATTCCTCCAACCGTAATAATCGCGCTCGTTCCTAAACTCACATCATTATAAGCGGCCATTACCAATATCGGCATCACCAGCAACGATAAGATTATTAAATAAATCTTAGTCATAATTAGTCATAATAAGTTTGATTGTTAAAGATATTAGCGAATAGCGAAAAAATTAATAGCGGTAATGTTATCAACGCCCGAAGTGGTTGTCGTACCCGCCGCGCCAGTATTAAAAATATATAAACCAATAGTGTTGGCCGCCGTTGATGAAGCGGAAGTGATAATAAAGTTTGAATGTAAAGAACTTGTCGCAGTCACAAAAACTTTATCGTTGGTCCGCACGCCGGTTGCCGTGCATTGCACGCCTACGGTAGTGGTTGCCGCGATAGTTTTGTTGCCAAAAGTACATACGCCATGAATCATTCCCGCTAATGTGCCATTCGTGCTGTTGCCGCCGACCACTAAATTAGTTGAACTGGCTGTGCCCACAACTTCAAAAGTGGTGTTTGGAGAAATAGTATTAATTCCGATTCTGGCATTAGCATCATCAGTATTGGTATTGATCGTAAAAGATGGCGTAATGCTGGTTGAAGTGGCAATGCTCCAAGAATTTACTTTGTTATCCTGAATAGTCGTAGTCGCCAAGTTGCCCATTGCCACGGTGCCGGAATTAACGGTAAGCGTATCGCCAACCGCGTCGCCCAAAACATCGGAACCATAAGTGGTCAGAGCGCCGGTAAATTGCGCGGTGCTGGAACCGAAAAGAGCGCCGGCGGCATTAATGTAAAAAAGAGTGGTGCTGGCGCTATTTTTAACCTGAAAAGTATTAGCGGTCGCCAAATCATACGCCACCAAAGTCAAAGGAACGGCTTTTGTAGAAGTTCCTTCTAAGGTCATCATAGATAAACCACTTGCTAGAGTATTTAAACCTTGTTGAGTGGTTGTGCCAAACGTAAAATAACTGCTTAACGAATCAAGCTGCATTCGGCTTCCGGAAACAACAATGCCCGATCCGCCGGTAGAAGTCGCCACATTCACCCAGTTCGTGCCGTCATAAACTTTAATCAATGAATCATCGGTATCAAAATAAATACCGCCTGTAGCCGCCGTGGAAGCGGCGGAAGAATTACTTAAAACTACCGTTTCATAATGTCTTGCCACATCAGTCACCAAAAGCGTAGAAGAAGCATGCACGCTCCCATTAAACGTAGCCACGCCGGTAAACGTAGACGCGCCGGTAACTGTCAAAGTGCCGCCGGTAGAAATATTCGTGCTGATCGTTGAAGCCGCTTGCGTAACTAAAACCACTAAAAGAAAAGACATTACGCTGGCAAAAATAATGCCGGATGTCTTTCGCGTATTAAAAAATCTATTCATAGAATAATTTCTAAATAATAATTAAGCTAATAATTTTAGACGACTATTTTATTTAATAAAACCTTTGTGTTTTTTTAAAACACTTAATTTAATGATACAACATTCAAAAAATAATCACCAAAATAAAACTGTGGATAACTTTGTAAAAAAATCTCCAAGGGTAATCCTTGGAGATGAATTTTTTATTATAGGCTTCTCGTCCTTTATAAGACAAATATTACTATGGGTTTCGTCCAGCTTTTATTTCCGTAATAAAATATTCGCCTTGTCCTTTAAAATCAGGATTCAATTCAATGGCTTTTTCCAGTTCTTTAACGGCTTTTGTCCGTTCATTCAATTGCAGATAAGTAGCGGCAAGATTAACGCGGTATTGGGCGTTATTCGGCTCTTTTTCCATGATTAAAAGCCAAATATCCTTAACCCGAGCATAATTGCCGACGCGGGCGTAAGCGTTAATAAATTTTTGATCCGCGATAATCACCGCGCCAAAATGTTTTAAAAGAAGTTCTTCGGCATATTTTGGCTGACCAGCGACAATCGCGGTAACAGCCAAACCTTCGGCCGCCGCGGTATTGCTTTGATCAAAATCATAAGCAATTTGCATGGCTTTCATCGCCTTATCATTCTGATTTAAAGCCATATAAACATCGGCCACCAAAAAATAAATTTGTTGTTTTTTGGGAGAAAGCTCCAACGCCTTGTTTAAAACCGCGAGCGCTTCGTTCTGCTTTCCGGCATAACTGTAAAGCGCGGATAGAAAGATATAACCGCGCGCGTCTTTAGGATTTTCCGCCACTTGCTTCTGCATTTCTTCAATACCTTTGTTAAGAGCTTTGATTTTTACTTCCTCCGGCAGATTAATTTTTACGATATTGCTGGCATAACCGGATAATTGTTCTCTGGCTTCGCCAGCGCCGAATGTCCGATAAGCAAAAACTTTTTCAAAATCTTCCAGAATAATATCCACGTCCTGTCCTTTAATACTAATGTCCTTTAGCGTGTCCAATAGAGCGCGATTGGCAAGAATCGGTTTAAGGTTGGCAAAATAAAGAGAAAAAAGAAGAAAAATGAAAATTGCGAAAATGCCGAGCATTTGGCCTAATCCCAAAGGAGCTTTATTTGAAAAATTTTCGTTTATATTTATATTTTTTTTATCTTGAGATTGAAAATGGATAAATCCTAAAATGGAAAAAAACAAATAGTAAGAAATTAAATTGTCAAAAACGAAAAGATTATGAAAAAAATAAGCGGCGAAAAGGCCGGTAAAAACTATTGCCTCCGCGCTAAATATCCGATCTTCAACATATTTACGCCAGAGAATATAAAGAGCGCTGGCAAAAATGCCGAGATACGCCAAAAGGCCGAATAAGCCGCCGGAAATAAGCCAATCAAAAATCACGTTATGCGAACGGTCAAACCACGGCTCCTGTTTCCACATAACCGGATCATAATATTTATTGAAAACCAAATTATAATTTTCAATTCCCCACCCTAAAATCGGGTGTTCTTTAAATCCCTTTAAAGACATTTTCCAAATGGTAAAACGCGATTCCACGGTCCCTTCTTGAAGGGAAATATTGCTGAAACGGACAAGAATGTAATTGTTTCTGATAAAATCCGAATTTTTAAAAATCCAGAAGAAACCGGCAAACAAAACGATCGCGCCGGCCGCCGCGATCGCCGCAATTTTAATCCGCTTATTCTTTGAAAAGATGATCAAAAGCAAAGCCAATAAAAACAATCCGCCTAAAAAACCGAGAATCGCGCCCCGCGTGGAAGTAAAAATTATTATCGGCGCTTCCAGAATAAAAAGCGCGGCAAAAATAATTTTCTGCCAATTTTTTTGAGACTTTAATAAAAAATAAAGAGCTAAAAACGCCTGAAAAACCATAAAAATCGCCAGATAAGAAGCATTGCCGAAAGTTCCGTCAACGCGCGATCCGCTTTGCAGAGAAATGGCGGCAACGCCGAAATACTGCAACCAGCCGTAAAAAGCCATTGCCGCGCCAGAACCGGCTAAAGCGTAAAAAAACCAGCGCCAGTCGCGTTCGGTTTTTAAAACGCCGATTAAGACCAAAAAATAAGCGAAAAGGTGCAAATGGCCGATTAAACCCTCCATTCTTTCATAGTTGGACCAAAAACTGCGGTAAGGATTTTCCCCGAAAATCGTGGAAAAAACCAAAATTAAAACCGTGATGGCCACCGCGTAAAAAAGCGGCGAAATGCTCGGCCGGTATTTTTTATCCAAAATCGCCAAAACCAGCCAAAGCGCGAATAAAATTTCCACCGCGGTCCGAAAGAAAAAATTTTTTCCCGTAATAAACGGGAAAAACATCACGGAAGAAACCAGAAAAGCCGTGATCGGCAAAATGAAAATTACGGCTTTAACCGCGTAACTTAATATTTTTAAATATGGCTGGGACATTAAATATAAAATAGCATCTTCATAAAAAATCAGCAAAAGTTGCGTTTATTCATTTTCAGCAATTATAATCATAGCAGCGGTTTTTTTAGTCAGCATCTCTATCAGAAAAAAGGCGGCCAAGAAAGGAGAAAATAAAATAAGCAAGCAAACTGAAATAAGGCTCACCGCTATAATTTTTATCTTATTTTGCGAGAAGCGACGATTTGCCATCACGTTATAAAGCGCGTTGTGAGGTAAAAATATATTTAAAAATGTTTGCGCCAGAGAAGACGCTGTATATTCGGGATTAAAATAATCAATTGAGATAACTTTAAAACTCGCTTTTTCCAAGAGTGTTTGAACCGATTTAGGCGTAAAGTGCACGCGATGAAACGGCCAGTCATAACAAAACCATTTTTGGCCGCAAATTTTCGCCTCCAGACTTTCCCCGTTTGGCGCAGCGATAAGAAGTTTGGCGCCCGGAAGAAAATATTGTTTACATTTTTTAAGGTCGTTCAAAGGCGTATCCGAATGTTCAAGACTATGCCAAAACATTATTAAATCATATTTATTTTCCGGAATTGCTTTATACACCGGCAGATTATTCTCTCGCGCCATCTTCACCGCCGATAAAGAAGGATCATAACCATCAACATTAAAACCTCTCTTTTTTAAATATGCGACAAATTTGCCGTTGCCGCATCCGTAATCAAGAATTTTTGCTTTATTTGAAGATAAAAAAAATTTTATCTTCTTCTCGCGCAAAAAAAGAAATATACCTAAAAAACCGCCGGCCAGCGACTTAATAAAAGACGGCTTATCCGATTCAGCAAAATACGTTTTTGAATATAAAGGTTTATTTTCCATTTGATGATAATAACCGGAGCATCGGGAACAACGAAAAAAACGCGGCAAGTGTTTTGCCGGTTCATAATTTTCACAATAATAACCGCAGATAGGACAACTCATATTATTCTGATTTCCGGCACGGGAACAATAAATTTTCCTCCCTGATTACTAAACTCCTTCTCATTGGAGATGATTGTTTCCGCATAATTCCACGCAAGCAATAAAAGATAATCCGGGCGCGCGTCTTTTAATTTGTCGGGTGGATATATTTTAATGCGCGATCCCGGGGTATAAAGCCCTTGTTTTAACGGCGTGGTGTCTATAATAAAGTCTATAAGGCCTGCGCCTATTTTATAATAGTTCAATAAAGTGTTGCCCTTGGCCGGAGCGCCGTAGCTAACTATTCTTTTATCTTCGCTTTTTAGACGCTTCAATAAATCCTGCAACTTCTTGCTGTTATTTTCTACTTTGGCGGCAAATTCCAAAAATGTCTTTTCTTTCAATAACCCAAGTTTTTTCTCTTCTTTCAAAAATTTATCAACTGATTCCGATCTATCTCGTCCTCTTCCAACATAAACTCTCATAGATTGCCCATGAATAGGAATAAGTTCCACATCAAATATCTCTAATCCAAACTGTCTTGTTAAGAACGTGAGCGCATTCAAGGAAAAATAGCAGAGATGTTCATGATATATCTGATCAAATCCCCCCTCACCTATCAAATTTCCTACCCAATGAACCTCAAAAACAAAAACGCCGTCATCCTCAAGCAAATTTTTCACGCCGGCAAAAACATCTTTTAATCCGTCAATGTGAGCCATAACATTATTGGCAACAATCAAGCGCGCATGACCGTAATCTTTAACAATATTGCCGGCAATGACGCTGTTAAAAAAAACATTTATCGTTTCAATGTTTTTTTGTTGAGAAATATCCGCAATGTTTCGCGCCGGCTCTATATTAAGCGTCCGGCATCTGTCTTTTATCGCGGAAAGCAGAACGCCATCGTTGCCTCCTATCTCAACCGCGAGATCGTCTCTTGATTTAATAAATTTTTGAGCAAGCCGCTCTCCTGACCGTCTAAAATGCTCGGCCAGCGGCTGACTCGCGGAAGTGCAATAATCGTAGTGCCCGAAAAGAATTTCCGGATTTACCACATCCAAAAGCTGTAAAAGAGCGCAATTCCCGCAAAAATACACCACCAAAGGAAAAAAGCGTTCTTTTTTGGATAAATCCTCTTCTTTTAAAAAAGCGTTGGCTAAAGGCATCTCGCCTAAATCTAAAATCTTAACAAGATCCGATCCGTCGCAAATTCGGCATTTTGTTTTATGAATAAAATTTTCTTTCATTGTTTTAAAAATGGCTTCCATTCGGTTTCTAAATACTCTCTTAACGCCTCCTGCCAAGGCCTCATTAAGTCAATTTTGGAAACCAAGCCCTCGTTAAAAGTACGCGGAGCGTCAAGCTTGAAAAAACTTGTTTTCACCGGAGTCAAGCCAATATCCGGCTTTAAGATATTGATAATTTCTTTAGCAAACTCATAACGGGAACAAACGCCGCTATTGGCAAGATTAAAAATTCCGATCGCGTTATCCTCCAGCAACTTCTTGATGGCTTTAACCAAATCCTTGCCAAAAGTCGGGGAACCAATCTGATCATCTATCGCTTTAATCTCCGGTTTATCAAATTGCTTGATAATTTTTGCCACGAATTTTTGGTCTTTTTCCGGCCCGCCGCCGAACATCCAGCAAACTCGAGCAATAATATAATCATTCAGCATTCCTTGCACGGCCAACTCGCCCATATGCTTTGACCGTCCATAATAATTTTGCGGATTGGGCTTATCTTCTTCGGTATAAAGACCATCCTTAGCGCCGTCAAAAACTCCAGCCGTAGAAATATAAACCATTTTAATTCCTAATTCTTTGGCCAATAATGCCATATGATAAGCGCCGATGCCATTAACCAAATAGGCATGCGCCGGATCCCGTTCGCATCTATCCACATCGGTTTCTGCGGCAAGATGAATGATTGCTTGAGGCCTATGGCTATGGCAAAAAATTTTTACCTCCTTCAAGTCCGTTATATCCAAAGAACGCTTGTTAGTTTTAATGCCAAAATCAATATAGTTCCCAACCATTCCATCTGTGCCGGTAATCAAAACTTTTGAAAAATCTAATTTCATTTTTATTTATTTTTATTGGCTATCCATGCGGCGGTTTTTAATAAAGATTCAAAAGTTCCGGCATCAGACCAATACCCGTTGACCATGCCATAGGACAATTTATTTTCCGAAATATACATATTATGAATATCGGTAATTTCAAACTCGCCCCTCGCGGATGGCTTTAATGTTTTTATCTTTTCAAAAATATCATTGTTATAAAGATAAAAACCCACCGTGGCATAATTGGATTTTGGATTTTTAGGTTTTTCTTCAATGCCTATAATTTTATCGCCCTGTATTTCCGCAACTCCAAATCTTGCCGGATTCTCAACCTGCTTAAGAAAAACTTTCGCGCCTTCCTGATTATTAAACATACTTACCTCTTTGGAAAAATTATCTTCAAAGATATTATCGCCCAAAACGACGGCTATTGAATCCTTCTTCGTAAAATCTTCAGCCAAACTTAAGGCTTCGGCAATACCGCCCGCGCCATGCTGCAATGAATATGATAACTTAACTCCGTAATCTTTGCCCGAACCCAAAAAATTCATAAAATGACCGGCATGTTCTTTGCCGCACACAATCATAATTTCTTTTAGGCCGGCTTTCTTAAGAGTTTCCAAAGGATATAAAATCATCGGTTTATTATAAACCGGCAACAAATGTTTATTGGTAATAGACGTTAAGGGGCGCAATCGAGTTCCTTGACCACCCGCTAAAATTACTCCCTTCATAATTTATGATATATTTTGTTAAGCTTTTTTAAACTTGTGAGCTTTCCACAAATCAATATGAGGATTAAAAACCCCTGTTTTTTTGCGAATATTATTAATCCATTTCGGATTTTTAATGTACCAATCAACGGTTTCTTGGAAAGCTTTTTTAAAATTATACTTTAGTCGCCAACCTAAATCTTTTTTAATTTTTGAGGCATCAATAGCGTATCGGCGGTCATGTCCCGGCCGGTCAACTACAAATTCTATCCAGGACCGATCACGCCCAAATATTTTCAATATCAAATCCGCTATCTCCAGATTATTCATTTCATTGTCCGCGCCGATATTATAAACTTCTCCCGGCGCAGCCTTAAACAAGCACAACCGCAAAGCCTCGCAGTGATCCAGAACATAAATCCAATCGCGCACATTTTTACCATCGCCATAAATAGGCAGTTTTTTAGCTTCAAGCATTCTTAAAATTAAAAAAGGGGTTAATTTCTCCGGATATTGATAAGGGCCGTAATTATTAGAGCAATGGGTAACTATAACCGGCACGCCAAAAGTCTTAAAATAGGCCCGGCAAAGCATATCTCCTCCTGCTTTGGTGGCGGCATAAGGAACATTGGGAGCAAACGGCGTGAATTCTTTAAAAAGCTTCCTGGATTTTAAGGATAAACTGCCGTATACTTCATCAGTTGAAACCTGGACAAATCTTTTAATGCGCGGATTTAATTTTAATTGCTCCAAAATATTAAAGACACCATTGATGTTGGTATTTATAAATTCACGGGATCCGACATGAATACTCCGGTCAACATGAGTTTCCGCGGCAAAATTGATCAGATAATCCGGCTTAAAACTGTCAAATACCAGCGCTATCTTTTTTTTATCGGCAATATCGCCGCGAACAAACCGATAACGTTTATCCGGTTCAATATCTTTTAAATTATCTAGATTACCGGAATAAGTTAAGAGGTCATAATTAAGAATTCGCGCATCTCGGTCTTTATTTAAGATAAATCTGATAAAATTAGAACCAATAAATCCTGCGCCGCCAAAAACAAGTATTCTTTTTTGCTTAACCCTGATCATACCCAAAAGATTATACCGCTATTTCTTTCGTGTCAATTTTAAAAAATTTTTAAGCCGCCGCGCGATCCAACACAACCAAAAAACAATAATAAAGAGAAAAATATGCAATCCCCATTTTACTAAGGAATGCCATTTAGCGGTTAGGCCTGACTTCCCGACCCGCGCCCGAAAAGTGACGGGAATTTCAATAAATTTTATCCGTTCGGATACGGCAAGCAATAAAAGTTCCGTAGGAAAAAGCGCTCCTCCTTCGCGCCAGAGCGGTTTAAGGCGTAAAACAGCATCCTTATGCATTAATTTATAAGTACAACCAATGTCAGTAATAGAATTAGTCGCGAAGAAAACTTCTATAACTTTTGCCTCAAAAACATTAGCTAGTTTTCTTAACAAGCCCATGGCCGCGCCGTCAAGAATGCTGCTTTGGTTTGTCCTGGTGCCAAAAACTATGGGAAAATCCTTGGCATACGCCAAAAAACGCTCTATATCGGATCCGACAAATGTGCCATCGGGCTCAGATAAAATAATATAATCGCCGCTTGCTTCTGCTATGCCTTTTTGATAACCGAATCCGTATCCCTGGCGCTTTTCATACACAAGACGAGCCTGTGTTTTTTTCACCTCTTCATTAGTTCCCTGTTCCGCATTATTATTTACCACAATCACTTCATCCACATATCCGGTGGCTAAAAAATCATCTATCACGGAGCGAATAGAGTTTTTTTCTTGATAAGTTGAAAAAACAACTGAAACTTTTTTACCCCTCCACATAGGTTTAAAATCTAACAGACAAACGGCGTAAATAAAAATCGCGAATTAATTTATAGGCCTCAACCGCTCCCAAACTGCCAAGAAGCATAATCATCGGCATTACCGGAAGTCCATAACGACCGCCTTGGCTCGGACCGCTCGCGGCCAATAAAAAATTATTCCAAACAACAAAGGCCAGCAAAAACAAACTCCATACCCGATTCTCTTTTCTTATTAGAGCAATAGCGGCTAGAACATAGAATAACCGCCAAAATTTTTGGCCAACCTGAACCAGCCAAAAACCTAATTCCGCGCCTGCTTGAGGAAATTTTACCCTAACCACATAATCCATCAAATAACTATAACCGTGATAATCAAACGTTTTTAAGATATAACTAAAATGAAATTTTAAATATTCCAATGGATATTCGGAAACAATTTTAAAAATATTGCTTTTGTAAAAAGGAACATTGATAAAATCATAATTAAAGACAACTTGATTTTGTCCCGGATAATCAGGCGGCATTACCGGCATAGGCAATGAAAATTCCTGTTGTTTTGCAAATTTCGCGAAAGTAAAAATATAAAGATTCAACCAGCCGGCGCTAGACAATTTCAAGGTATCAAAAAGTATTTTATTCCTTATCATCCAAGGAGAAAGCGCCAGCAAGAACAATAAACAAACAAGCAATAATTTTTTCCAAGGAAAATCAGAGCCATAATAGCGCTGAAAAATAAATATCAACAAAAATAACGGAAAAAAATAAAGGCCGATAGGCCGAGCAAGAGTTGCCAATCCCAAAACAACAGCAAAGGCATAAAATCTTTTTATAACAAACAAATAAAAAGCCAACAGCAACAAAAAGCTAAATAAGTTGTCCGACATCAATAAATTGTTCCAGTAAATTGAGATTGGCTCAAAAATAAACAGCAATGCCGCGATAATCCCAACCGCCCCGGAATTAAATAATATCTTGCCGATTCTGTACACAAAAATGCTTGAAAGCCCGGCAAAAATATTTTGGACGGCAACAATGCCCAGTAAAGGAATTTTTAGCCAAAGAAAAAAAGCGAGAAACAAAGGATAGAGCGGAGTATGCAGGCTAATGGGCGCAAACGGCTCCGTTGTCGTCTGGCTCATCGCGCCGCGCGTTATAAAATTATCAGCCACGGTTAAAAAAGTGCCGGCATCGGAATAAGCGGCAAAACCTTGAGCTCCGAATAAAAATTGAATAACAAGCGCGCAGATAAAACGAACGCCAAAACCCAGGAAAAAAATTAGAATTTCCATTTTATTAAACATGTCGCTATAAGATAACATTTTCACAAAAAATCTACAAAAAAAGACCAGTCTAAACGCTGGTCTTTTGTTTAATTCCGTGAATATAAAAAATTATTTTATTAAATCCCAGTTTAAGGGTGTGCCAAATTCAACGTCAGCCGCCGCGACTCTGCCGATTATCTCGTCAAAATGTTTAGTAGGCAAACCAAACGCGGGCCGAACCGAACGGATATTTTCGGAAGTGAATTTCTCGCCTTTTTTAATGTCTTTAGACACAAAAAGCGAGTGGCGAAAACGTTTGTTGTGCTCTTCGGTCGCGCTCACGGGGCCATAGTGGACTTTACCCAAAGCAACTTTTATTTTTCTTTGATCAACATCGTCATTGCCCGCCCTTAATTTTTCAACCATCAGCTTAAATTCCTGCGGCTCAAGGGAAAATCTGGCATCCGGACCGCCGCTTTTCCGGTCTAAAATAAAATGTTTTTCAATAACCAATGCTCCGTTGGCCGCGGCGATCAGAGGCGCACCAATGCCGGCATTATTATCGGAAAAACCGGATATAACTTGGAAACGTTCGGCGATGTCTTTAATGGTTGCCAGATTCATATTTGCCAAATCCGGATCTGTTTCGTATCCACTAACGCAATGAAGCGCGGCGATTTCCTTTGTGCCGTTTTCGCGCAAAGTCCTAATGGCAAACTCCGCTTCTTCCATTGAAGCGTAGCCCAAAGAAATTATGACCGGTTTTCCGGTGCGAGCCACCTTGCGAAGAAGTAAAAAATCATTTACTTCGTAGGAGGCGATTTTATAGCAAGGAACATTTATTGTTTCCAGAAAATCAATCGCGCTTTCATCAAAAGGTGTAGAAAAAAGAATTATACCAAGTTCGTCTGCAAGTTTCTTAAGTTTTGGCTGCCATTCCCAAGGCGTATAAGCGATCTGATAAAGCTGGTAAAGAGTCTTTTTCTGCCAATCAACCGGATTATTTTCTCCGCCAACCCTGAACCATTCTTTATCGGAATTGAGCGTGATGGTATCAGGAGTGTAAGTCTGCAATTTGACGGCATCAGCTCCCGCTTTTTTTGCCGCTTTAACCAGTTCCACAGCTTCTTCATATTTCTGGTGATGATTTCCGGAAAGTTCAGCTATTATAAAAACCGGATGCCCATCCCCTATTTTTCTACTGCCAATATTCATTTCTATCAATTTTTACCTCCATATTCCTCAAGCTTTTTTATGGGAGTATCCCAACCAAGATCCGCAAGCAAGAACCCAAACACATCTTTATCCCTACTCAAATGAAACGATCCCTTTCCAACTTGTTTTATTCTAGGAGAGTCACCATTTTTTATTGACGGCCAATACTTCAGAAAAAGATTCTGTATCGCCACCTGAAGCTGAACATAAGATGTTTTTAATGTATCATCTTCAAAAAAAACAACTATTCTCTGAGCTATAATATCTCCCGTATCAATGCCTTCATTTATATAATGAATCGTTACACCCTTAGGTGTTCTCTCTATGTGGCTCCAAAAATTAGGATCCGCTCCTTTATTCCATGGCAGATAGCTAATATGTAAATTGATTGTTCCAAGCATTGGGAAAGAAAAAATCTCTTTTCCAAGTATAAATCTATAGCCATAACTGATGATGATATCAGGCAAAAATCTTTTCAACTCATCTAAAGAAACTTTTCCAACCATGAACATTACATTATTTTTATCATGGATGAGATATTCTTTAAGCTTTCGGCTATCAGGGTTATCGCCGCCTAATAACAAAACTTTTATATGTTTTTTTATCAACATACCTTATACTTTCCTTTCTTTATGTCGGCCACGCCTTGTTTTTCAAGCAGCAGTCGTCTTTTCATCGCCTTACTCTTATAGGCATTTTTGATAACGATCGCCCACTTTTGCTTGTCATAAGACAAACATACTTTTTCAGCGGACACTAATTGAAGCCGTCTTTCAGCTAACATTAAAGCAAGAATGGTAATCTTATCCGAATAACACTTTATTATAGTTTTTATTCTCGGCAGATGATAACGGTTGGAAATAAGCGCGATTTTCCGCAATTTTTTTTTAATGACAATATTATTCAAAGCCAGCAATTGTTCAAAAGTAGATCCTGATTTATTTTCTTCCACGATGCTTTTCGGCGGAACGCCTAATTTTATTAATTCTTTTTTTAAAATTTTTGCAACGGCCGGCGCGCCCGGAATATTCTTTAATTGGCCTTTTCCGCCTAAAGCGATAATAAGCGCGCCGGTTCTTTTATATAAAAAACTCGCCGCAACAACTCTTAATCTGTCTCCTGTAATTCCAAAATTATCTCTTTCGCCAAAATTAGTCGTCCGCCAGCCGCGCTTATCTTTTTTCAAATCGCCGCCTAAAATGATAATAGCGTTAATTTTATTTTCCATATCTTTTCTTTTTTCCTCAAAGACAGATTTAATTCAAGTTATTTTAACGGTTTTTGCTCGCAAGAAACATTTATCTTTACAACTTCAGGATGATCTTTTAAAAATTTAATCACATCTCTGACATCAATAATCTCTCCTGACTCATAAAGTTCGTCATAAATTCTTTCAATAACGATAAAATCCTCCGGATAATCCACGGTTAGCCGATAATCAGACTGATACGCGGGAGAAGCCGTAACCATTTTGCCGATTCTGAAATGCCCGTTTTTATTTTGCCAAATGTGCGGCGTTACATGTTCTCTTTCATAATCTTCCGAAGCATTTTGTTTTGCTTTTTTCAAAGCCGCGCGCGAAAAAACTTCTACATCAAGCCCGCGCGGAAATGTCCTTTCCCCAGGCACCACATTGCTAATATAATCACATCCAGATTTCTCAAAAGCTTCTACGCACATATCTATCACGTTGGGATCTATCAACGGACAATCGCTGGTTACTCTGACGATATTTTCATAAACAGGATAAACCAGAGCGCATCCATAATAACGATCCAACACGTCATCAGAAGAACCGCGATAACAATCCACACCCATTTGCCGGCATAATTCTATTATTTTATCATCCTCTTTATTAATGGTCGTAGCTACGACAACTTTATCTATTTTCTCAGCTTGTTCCACCCGGCGGATGCAATGCTCTAAAAGAGCAATGCCTCTTATTTTTTTAAGAACCTTACCCGGCAAGCGGGTTGAACCCATCCGCGCTTGAATAATACATAAAGTTTTTTTGCCAATATTCGTTAACGACATTTTTTTTCCTCCTCTATAAATTGTCAAATAACTAAATAGCCGACTTCGGCTATACCTGCGCTAAATCATATAGAATCATATAAAAAATCTGATGTCAATGTCAAAAAGAGGTGAAATTAGTTGATATGGCCAAAGTTTGTCCGTACGGCCAACGCAACCTTGAGCGTTGGATTGCTACATACAAACAGAACGGGAAAGACGGACTTGAGCTAAGGTCAACTGCGCGAAAAACGCAACAAAATGAAACTCCAATTCGGATTAAGAAACATATAATTAAACTTCGCAAAGAAATCGGAGAGTGCGCCTTGAAACTGTTTTAACCATAGACATTTGAAAAAAGATGGTTTAACGATTCTGGCAGGTACCCAAAAATTTTAAGACACTTTTTGTACAATTTTAAAGACCGCTTATATCTATAATATTTAAAGACCGCTTATATCTATAATAGCCATTCCTGAATATGAATTCCCAATGTAAGCATAATTCTCTGAAACAGAAATTCCGCGAGGAGATCCTATTTCATTGCCAGAGCTAGTTACGGAGCCGCTTATAAATGGATTGTTGGGATTTTCAACATTCACGACAATCAACCGGCCATTACCGGTAACTGGCAAAGAAGCAGTATCGGAAACCGTTATATAAGCATGATTATTATACACACTTATTTGATTTGGCCCATTTAATTGATTAGGATCGCAAATGAATCCGCTTATTGATAGAGATGAAGGATTTGAAATATTAATTATAACGAAACAGGTTGTATTGTATGCGGCTACATATGCGTAATTGCCGGAAACGCGAATGGATCTTGCGCCGCGTAATTTATCGGTATTTGTAAGCGAACCAATTATTACCGGGGCGCTAGGATTAGAAATATCAACGGCGGCAACATAGCCGTTTCCTCCTGTTACATAAGCATAATTCCCGGCGACATCAACCGAGTAAGCTCCGCCCACAAAATTGACACCGTCGTACACTGAACCTGTAATGGCAGGACTGTTAGGATTAGAAACATCAACGATGGTAAGTCTGCGATAACTCGCAACATAAGCACGTGTTCCCGATACCTGCACAGAAGACGCTCCGGCAAAATTACTGTCACTTTGAACTGAACCAACGATCAAAGGTTCGTTTGGATTAGATATATCAATGATGGTAAGTCTGTTACTAGCACGAGCGGTTACATAGGCATAATTACCAGAAACAGTGACAGATGTAACGCTAGACATAAGATTAGCATCGTAGACAGAACCAACGATTTGGGGATTTGAAGGGTTGGCAATATCCACAATCGTAAGACGAGAAGCATAAAAAGCCGCCACATACGCATAGTGACCGGATATAAAGATAGATTCTGGATTCCATATCCTATCATCAGTAATGACGCTTTTAATTCTAGTTTGTGATTGCGTTGGAGTCGGAGGAGGCGGCGTTAATGTAGTAAATAATTGTTCGCTGCTAGTTGCAGTGTTGCCGCTGTTATCTTTTGATACCACTACATAATAGTAAATTTTACTAGAAGAAAGGCCATATAAGCTGACGCTGTGATCGGTGACATTATCGGCACCAATCGCTTTAATAGTGGTAGTAGCAATCGTCATGGAATACATAGAGTAATCAACTCCACTGCTTGCTAACTCGTTAGTGGTCCAAGTAATAGTTGCCGAAGTCTCGGTTATATTTATAGTTTGAATATTTGAAATCGTGGTTGGTGTTATGTCTATTGTTGACGGTGATGATGTAGGTGTTGGTATAGGAGTGGGTGTTGGTGTGGGCGTTGGTGTTGGTATGGGTGTTGGTGTGACTGGAACCGCAGGCGGCACAAACGGTTGGTCGAGGCACGCGTCAGCTGATCCATAACAACTATTTCTGCACCAATACCATCCATTTGTGGAACATTCTGTAGAACCTGCACAATAGTTGTATGACGCGGTACATGATTCTTGGAGAGACGGATTAGGATGGCAAGAAACTGTGTACCAAAAAAGTCCCGCCGACACACATTCCTCCTGAGTGGTGGTTGCGGACTGCGCTGGTACCGCAGAGGTAGTTGTAGTACCGGTAAAACCAATAGGTTGCGCGGGAACTGCCGGAATTGTGCCCGAAGGAGTTTGAATTGCCTCAGTGCGCATATTTTCCGTGTTATCATTGATAACTTCATTCAGTTTTGAAATTGTCTTAGGGCCAACTTGACCGAAACCGGTAGTATCGGGGTCTCCATCTGTTACTATCCCTTGTTTTAATTGAAATTTTTTGACTGCAGCTTCCGTTAGAGAGCCATAATACCCTGTGGTTAGGCCTTCAGGATATACATCAGAAAATTGTTTAAGAAACTTTTGAAGCTTTTTTACATCATCTCCAGTTGAACCCCTGCGCAAAATCCTTGTGAGTCGTATTTCTTCTTTTACCAAACTAAGTTCGGTATTTGTAGCTTTAAGTTCTGTCTCTAATGAAGCGACTTTTGCTTGCAGGATTTTGATTTGTTCTTGAAGTTGTTGAATAATGATTTGAAAATCGGTGGAAGTTGCCGTTTGGGCAAAATTGAAAAGCGGTATCGTAAAAGAAATAAAGAGAATAACAATAAAACTACAACTGAATATCTTCTTCATATATTCATTTTAATTAATAAATTTAAACATTGCAAAATCTTATGCACATACACAAGGTTTTTGTTTGAAATATCTTTACGACTGCGTTCAAACCTACTTTATCAAAAATTCCTGATCAATAGAAGCCGTCCCACCGTCGCGAGCTGTCACTCACCCCGCCACAGAAAAGTTTGTCAAGTTAGGTAAAAATTATCTTAATTTAAAAATATTAACAATAGGCTTTCCTTTCAGGTTTTCTTTCAGTTTATTTTTGTCCAACAAATCTCTTAACTTTAAAAAAATTTGGCCATAAGCTTTTAACAAACTATCAAGGTCATTTCGCGTATGGCTAAAACTCATATTATGCAGACCATTCCATAAAAATCCTCTCTGTAAAAGTTCTTGCTGAAGAAAACTTTTTATTTCTAAGTTTGTATATTTTTCAGTCGGCGAAATAATAAATACTTGCCAGCAAGGCTTTCCCGCCACCCACATAACATTTTCCAAGCGGTGTTTTTTAATAAGTTTATTTGTATTGTTCTGTAAATATTCGCCGAGACGCCAAATATAATCAATCACCTTCTTCTTTTCCATCTCTTTTATGGTGGCAATTGCCGCGGCAATAGAAAGAACTTCGCCTCCAAAAGTAAAAGAGTAAAAAATATCCGATATTTTCTTCATATATTTTCGTCTTCCAACCAAAGCGGATATTGGCATGCCATTAGCCATTGATTTTCCGAAAGTCGCCAAATCCGGCATTACGCCAAACAATTTTTGCGCCCCCCCAAGATCATAACGAAAACCGGTGATTATTTCATCAAAAATCAAAAGCGCGCCATTTTTATGCGTCATCTCCTTTACCTTCCGTAAAAAATTATCCTTTGGCTCAACATAATTCATCGGTTCCATAATCACCGCGGCTACCTTATTTTTATATTTTTTAAAAATTCTTTTAAGAGAGTCAATATTATTGTAGATAAAAGCATGGGTCATAGCGCGCGTGCTTTTAGGCACTCCCAAATTTCTGGCGGTGGATCCGATATACCAATCATGCCAGCCGTGATAACCGCAAACCGCGATATAATCGCGGCTGGTTATTTCTCGCGCGAGCCGCACGGCGCCAGTAGTCACGTCCGACCCATTCTTGCCGAATCTCACCATCTCCGCGCACGGAATATGCTTAATAAGCAATTGCGCCAATTCATATTCAAGCGGAGACGACAAAGAAAAAATAATACCCGCCTTAAGCTGCCTTTTGATGGCATCGTCTACAACCCGATACTGATAACCCAAAATTATCGGTAGAAGCCCGCTGATAAAATCAATATATTCATTGCCATCAACGTCCCAAACCCGCGCGCCTTTTGCTCGCGTCACAAAAAGCGGCGAACATCCCTGAATATACTGCAAATGGCTTTTGCTGAAAGTTTGCGAAGCCAGAGGAATTTTTGCCCCGATTTTTTTTAATAATTTATTGCTTTTTGTGAATTTTCGTTTCATTTTGCTTTTTTAAAATTTTATCTTCTTCTAAAGATTTTAAAAGCCCCGCGTTCCTTATGATATGCATATTTTTTAGAGCGATATCAAAATTCTTGGTCAATAAAACTATATAATCCACATAACCGGCATCCGGCCGGCTATTTTCAATTAAAAATTTAATTACTTTAAAATCTTCCGGATAGTCTATAGTCATTCTAAAATGCGACCAATCATACGGCGCGCGCACTCCGCCTTTCTTAAACTTCGCGCGTTTAATAATGTATTGAGTAAGATGTTCCCTTTCAGAAGATAACTTTGCCTTCTTCGCGGCTTCGTATAAAACACTTTTTTTGAATATCTCCGTATCCATGCCATCCGGAAAAGTCTCTTTTTTAAAAACATTGGAAGCATAATCAAGTTTGTTATCAAAAAAATAACGGATAACTTCGTCGGAAACCGCCTGATCCAAAAGCGGGCAATCGCTTGTTATTCTGACGATATTTTCATATTCAGGATACTGAAGCGAACACTTATAGTATCGGTCTAAAACATCTTTTTCCGATCCGCGAAAATAAGAAATGCCGATCTTTTTGCATATTTTCACTATCACGTCATCATTTTTATTTGTCGTGGTCGCGACAACTATTTTATTTAAAAAATTAACTTTTTGAACCCGAAAAAGGCAATGTTCAAGAAGTGTTTTTCCTTCCACTTTTTTTAAAACCTTGCGCGGAAAACGGGTGGACCCTGTCCGCGCTTGTATAATGCCCAGTGTTTTTTTTATTTTCTTTTTTATGTCTGCCATCATAATTTAACGGCTTTGGATAAAATTTCAACGACTCTTTTCCCTTCCTTTAAATCTTGTAAGGGGTTTTTTCTTTTATTAATACATTCAATGAAATGCTTTACTTCGTCAATATACATTTTATTTATATCGTCGCGGCCCTTATATAAAACTTTGCTCTGGTTTTCGTTTTCAAATATTACCGAATCATCCTTAAAATCAATCGTTAGCGTCCCTTCATTGGTAATCACCTCAACACGATGCGCTCTCTTTTTACTTACATAATCAATTGAAACAGCGCTTGAAATACCGTTAGCGTGTTCAAATATAATAGTTGCCGCTTCTATGCCCTTAATGCCAAAAATGGAAGTTTTGCTTTTATATATAAATCCCTTCTTGATATTTCCCAAAAATGCCCGCAGATAATTCACGATGTGGGAACCGAAATCCATCACCAATATATATTTGCAATGAACCGGAGATATGCAAACGGTACGGGATAAAATCGGCTTGCCATACAACCCTCCCCGCAAAATACTTTGCATTTTTCTCACCCCGTTATGGAAAAGGTAGTTACAAGCGACCATAACAGTCAGCTTATTTTTTCTACACAGCTTTTGCAGTTTATCAACGCCGGCCAAATTGTGCGAAAGTGGTTTTTCTATAAAAAGATGGCAACCAGCTTTCGCGCACCGAAGAGCCGTTCTAATATGAAAATTGCTGGGATTACAGATAAAAGCCGCGTCAAACCGCGCGAGAGTTTTGTAATCTATGGTCTTTACTGTCCGTATTTCTTCACCGGTTATCGCTTTTTTATTAACATCGTAAGCATAAACATTTTTAAAACCAAGCCGGCGTAAATTATTGTAATGCCGCTTGCCAATAGAGCCAAAGCCAATAATTATTATTTTACTTTTTTTGTTCATTTTTTACGCGTTTAAATGATCGCCGTACTCTTTTACTCTTGAATTATATATTTTAAAAAAATAGTTTTTGTCATAATATTTCTCCGCCCTAAACAAAGGCACGGTAAAACCGCCGAAACCTCTTTTAAACCTGGCTATGGATTTATCCTTTTCGGTCGGGAAATTTTGTAACGTATTACAATAATGCTGCCACCCAATTTCATAAAATTTATATTCTTTTTTCTTCATCCATTCAATGGCTTTCCATTGGATAAAGTGCGCGATGGGAATATTGCGAAAACCGGAATCATTGCACGCGGAGCCATAATATACATTATTTTTAAAAATAAAAAAATAAGAAAATCCCACAAACTTACCTTCTTTCTTGGCTCCCACTAAAAAAGCGTTCCCTTCTTTTAACCAATCATACATCATCTCAAAAGTCATCTCCGTTCTTTTCATTCTTCCGGCATCTTTATGATGCAAGCGCAAATATCCGCCAAATATTTCCTTGCTAATATTAAAACTGTCAAATATTTCTGCCGTCAATATTTTTGAAGCCCTATTTATATCCGCATCATGGCCGTGCCTTATCTCCCCTTTTAATTCTTTCAAAGAAGAGCGCAAATCCATAACTTGCGTGTTTAAAGAATTGTCCAAATAATCAAATTTCACCAAATAATTATATCTTTGCTCTTTGGTCTCAATAAAAGACGGATTCAAAACAACAAATCTCATTCTTATTCTCTTTGCTTTATTGTCCTTAGCTAAATAATTGATATGGTCAAATACCAGCTTCATTGCTTTTTCTCGCTCATTTTTTGTTAGATTATTTTTGAACGCTGGAGGAAAACCATAAGAATGATTATATGAAAACTCCTTAATTCCATTTTCTTCTTCTAGAATTAAAGGACAAATCGCCGCTATTTTAGCGTCTTTCATAACAAAAAATGACCTTGATTCCGAATTAGAATCAGACCTAAAATTCAAAGTGTATTCCATCCATTTGGAGGTGTGCCAAAACCAAGCATCGCCACTCTCCAGACAAAAATCATCCCATTCCTTATATTTATTTTTAGTCAACGAAATTATTTCCATATTTAAAAAATTTCTTTATCAAATCCGCTATGTATTTTATTTCTGAATATTTTAATTTGGCATAGCAAGGCAAGGTAAGGCAGGAACCGCTATACTCCTCCATATTATTTAACCGAACCTTGCCATAGCCGATCTTTTGATAATAAGGATGCGAATACACGGCCGGATAATGAAAATTTATGCCAACGCCTTTTTCTAAAAGATACTTATAAAGCGGTAATCTGTCTTCTTTTCTTTTTATCCTTACGACATAAATGTGCCATCCGGAAGAAATATTTTGCGATTCTTTGGGCAAAATAATTTCTTTCACGCTGCCTAATAATTTTTCATACCAAATCACCGCCTTTTTCCTTTTTTTAATAAAACTATTGAGTTTATCAAGTTGGCTTTCGCCAAGCGCCGCCTGAATATCCGTTAATCTATAGTTATATCCCAACTCGGTCATTACGTTAAAGCCGTCTTTGTCTTTTTTTACTCCATGGCTTCTCAATAACAAAAGTTTTTCGTAATGCTTTTTATCGTTGGTGGTTATCGCGCCGCCCTCTCCAGTCGTAATCGGTTTGACCGGATGAAAACTAAACACCGCCGCGTCCGAATATTTACAACTTCCGATTTTAAATTTTTTATAACTCGCGCCCAAAGCATGGCAAGCGTCTTCAATTATTAAAAGTTTATGTTTGTCGGCGATCTTAAAGATTATTTCCATTTCACAAGGATGTCCGGCAAAGTGAACCGGAACAATCGCTTTTGTTTTTGAAGTAATCAGTTTTTCTATTTTTCTCTCATCAAGATTATAAGTATCGTTTCGGATATCGCAAAAAACCGGCCGCGCGCCAACGGCCAGCATCATATTTGAAGTAGCGACAAAAGTATTAGGGGTGGTAATAACCTCATCTCCTTTTTTCAAACCGAACGCCAAATACGCCAAATGCAAGGCGGCCGTGCCATTGGAAACGACGACCGCATATTTGGCGCCGCAATGTCGGGCAAGCGCTTTTTCAAATTTTAAAACTTTCGGCCCTTGAGTAAGCCAATCGGATTTTAAAACTTTTACGACTTCGCGAATGTCGCTTTTATCAATAGATTGGCGGCCGTATGGAATCATTAAACCTCTTTAATAATATTTTTTAGATCTTCTTTGGTAAGCCAGTTCTCGTTAGTATCGCTTAAAAAAGAAAATCCTTCAGGCACTTTTTTACCCGCCTGATAATATTTTTGATAAACATTTTTAGAGGTGTGGGTAAATTCGTTTAAGATGACATAATAATCCGCAAGCTCAACAGAATGGCGCGCTTCTTCTTTAGTCAAAAGCGTCTCATGAAGTTTTTCTCCGGGCCTGATGCCAGTGATTTCTTTTTCCGCGCCGGGAGCAAGAGCATCAAATAAATCCACGATTTTCATACTGGAAATTTTAGGCACAAAAATCTCTCCTCCTTCCATATTCGCGAGAGCAAAAATCGCCAGCTTAAAACTCTGGTCTAAAGTAATCCAAAACCGGCTCATATCCGCATGGGTTAATTGGATTTTTTTGGCGTCTTTTTGTTTCAGAATTACGTCCACCACGCTTCCTCGGCTGCCGATAACATTGCCGTATCTTACGGCGCTGAATTTAGTGGTATTGCCGGCATATGAATTTCCCGCAACAAAAAGCTTTTCCGCGCAAAGCTTAGTGGAACCGTATAAATTTATCGGATGCGCGGCTTTATCAGTGGATATCAAAATAACTTTTTCCACTTTTTGATCAATCGCCGCATCAATCACATTCTGGCTGCCTAAAATGTTGGTTTTAACGGCCTCAAACGGATTATATTCCAAAGCCGGCACTTGTTTTAAAGCGGCCGCGTGCACAACAATGTCCACTGTTCTAAAAGCCCGCTGTAATCTTTGTAAATCGCGCACATCTCCAAGAAAAAAATTTAGCCGACCGTCATCCGTAATTTCTTTCTGCATATTATGCTGCTTTAATTCATCCCGACTGAAAACAATAATTTTTCTTGCCTCTGAATTCTGCATTAAATACGCGACAAAACTCTTGCCGAAAGAACCGGTGCCGCCGGTAATCAAAATTGTTTTATTCTTTATAAAATCAAGAGACATATATGTTTTTATTTTCGCGATGTCTTATTTAATTTTAAATTAAATAACAATTATGAATATTTTACAAGCTCGGGAAGAAGCGTTTCAATAATATTTTGCATCTCTTCTCGTCCGCTCTTTTTTAACCTTTCAGCCATTGGCTGACTTATAGCCGCAAATCCCTGAACGGAAACATCATCAAAAGCTTTCAGATAATTGATAATTTTTTGTTGATCTACGCTAAAACCGTTCACGATTTTTTGAAAAACCTCTTTGCACGACTCAACTCCTCCGACCCTAAAAACCGCGTGACAATATTGATACCAAGGATGACCAAAAATTATCACGGGCTTTGACCGTAAAATTGCCTCAAAGCCGGCGCTGCCGATAACCGTAGCCACCGCCTGAGAATGGCGAATCAGGGCATAACTGTCGGCTTCAATCGGCATTAGTTTGACATTTTTTAATTTTGACATTCTTTTATAATACCCTCTGTATCTTGAACTGAAAAAATTTAAACCCCGAAACAGCCACTGAACCGGGTGCTCTTTGACATAAATAAGCCAGTCATTTGAAATTGAAGCGGACAAAACCTCAATCATTAAAATTTGATCAACAAATATACCTCCTTGGGGACTGGTTGAACACTCCGGCTGGTAATGAAGCGGCACATAAATAAACTTTCTCGCGAAATCCGGTTCTGACTGCAAACTAACATACTCTTGTTTAATGTTTTTCCTGAATAATTTTTGAATATAAGCCAAAGTTTTTTCAAAAATCGTAAAATCTTTAATGCTTCCGGCAACCATTTTTGCTTTCAACGCCGCTAATCGAAAGCCGGAATATTTATCCTTATCTTCTTTAATGCACAAGGGAGTCGGATCGCCGCTATAATTGGCGGTATGCAATTTATAATACTGCTGTAGATCTTTGCTTAAATCTTCCAAGGAAAAATTTTTGCCCTTGTTTTTTTCCAACGCCTCAAGAAGCGGAGAACTTGATTCCCACGATCCCAAACTCATCAATATTCTATCGCTGTCCGGAACTCCCACTCTTGAAATTGTATCAAATAAAATAATTTTAATATTCATCAATCGCGCCAATCCATAAATGATATAGCTAAACGGCGCATGCGGCACAACTGAAAATATCACAACATTCGGACAATATTGATTCATTACGCCATTCCAATATTGAAGAGTATTGTAATAAGTGTGTTTTCTCTCATCAACGCACATCCAATCAAAACGCTTATTCATCATAGTCAAAACTAAAGATTCGGTTTCATACAATTGCTTAATAAGAGCCTCTTCGGGAGGATAAAATTTTGATGTGTCAATACCCGGAGCGGGCAGGCCGTTTCTGGCAGCGTTATGAGTATGAACTATTGTCCCGGGAATCTTAATTTTTCTATCATCGCCTCCCCCCACCCAATAAACAACTTCATGGCCGGCATCTTTTAAAGCGGAGATTAAGTTTTCCGTTCCCGGGCTTTGGCTAAACCAAGCTAATAATATTCTCATTAATTTAATATAAGATTATATTTTAAATAAAAATTAACACAAAATTTAAAATAATACAATCTAATTTTCACGATTCAACACTTGCCACTTTGTATTTTTCATGCTTAAAATTATTAAGAGAATTAAGAACATTAAAAACCTAAAAGGAGGAAAAAGATGTTAAAAATCGCAATAGGCGACCTTAAGCATAAAACCGCAGGCACACATTCCAGTTTTATGCCACTTGGCATAAGCTACATTGCCTCATATATGCTGGCTAATGTGTTTAATCCTAATGATATTGAACTTCGTTTTTATGTTGACGATGTTATTTTGAAAGATATAGAAGAGTGGCGACCGGACGTAGTCGCACTCTCTAATTATTGCTGGAACACAGAACTTACTTATCTGATATTCAATTACGCAAAAAAAATAAATCTGAATATCTTTTGTGTGGCCGGCGGGCCGGAATTTCCTAATGAAAACAAAAAAGAAGAATGTAAAGATTATCTTTTAAATAGGGAAAAAATTGATTTCTATGCCTATCAAGAAGGCGAAATTGCTTTTACGGAATTAATAAAAAAGATTATCGCGGGAGCAGAACTTTCAGACTTAAAAAACCACGCGCAAAAAGGTATGATGTCAATTGACAAAGCCGGTAATTTAATTGTTGGCGAATCGATTCCGCGCATAATGGATATGGATCAGATACCTTCACCCTATTTAAACGGAATGATGGATAGGTGGTTTAACGGACATTACGCCCCATCTATTATGACCGCCAAAGGATGCCCGTTTACCTGCACTTTCTGCAAAGCATCACATCATTGGTATTCTTATATCGCAAAATTCAGCTTAGAAAGAATAAAAGATGAATTAAAGTATATGGCGGAAAAAATGCGGCCATATCCCAATACTCTATTGGCGATATACGACACAAACTTCGGAATACTTCCTCGAGACGAAGAAATAGCGAATCATATTCACAATTTAAAGAATACATTCGGCTGGCCCAGCGTTTTTATCGCCACAACCAGTAAAACCAATTATGAAAGAGTGCTGCGTATATCCTCTCTTCTAAGAAACAAAATGCCTATTACAGGATCTTTGCAGTCAACAAATCTTGAAACATTGGAAGCTATTAACAGACAAAATATTCCTTTGGAAAAATATCTGTCGCTCGGCCGCAGACTTCAAAAATTAGGCATGCCCTTTCTTTCGGAATTAATAGTGCCTTTGCCGAAAGAAACGAAATCTTCTTTTTTTAAGGGAATAGAAATATTTTTGGGCGCCGGCGTTGATCAAATCGTACCTTACACCACGATGATGTTAAAAGGAACTCCGCTTGCCTCCGAAGAAAGCAGAAAAAAATACAAAATGAAAACCAAATATCGCCTCATTCCAAGACAATTTGGCGCCTATGCCGGACAAAAATGTTTTGAGACCGAGGAAGTCTGTATTAAAACGGACACATTATCATTTGAGGAATATCTGGAATGCCGCGGTTTCGGATTAATTTCAGCTCTGTTATCTCACTACCAATTTGATATTATCCGTCGCCACCTTAAAGAGTTGAACATTAAAACTTATGATTACCTGATCTCTTTCTGGGAAATGGTCAAATCGGACAAGACAAAGATATCCAAGATTTACAATGAATACATTCAAGAAACAAAAGAAGAACTTTGGAATTCCAAAGAAGACCTGTATGAATATTTTTCAAAACCGGAAAACTACGAAAAATTACTCGCCGGAAAACTGGGAGACAATCTTATAAGAAAATATAAGACAAATATCATTATTGAAAAATGCGGGGAAGCTTTTGAACTGGCTTATGATATTATCGTAAAAATTGGCGCATCTGAAATTACCAAGGAAATAAAAAACTCTCTCAACTCCGCCAAACAATGGGCAGTGGCCGGCCGAGACATAAACGCCGTTGTGCGGGGCAAGCCGATAATAAATTACCTAACCCTGCCCTATGACGTTAACGCCTGGTACAAAAGTGCCGAGCCGCTAACATCTTACGCCCAACTTACGCGTTATGAAATTTCTTACGATAAAGAAAAAATAAAAGAAATAATTCAAAATGGAAAAAATCTGTATGGCAATGATCTTTTATTCGTTATGGGAAAAATTTTTACGGACAACGTGGATTTTAGTCTATTTTGGGCAAAATTTAAAACGATATAAAGAAATCCCGCATAATTAATTATGCGGGATTTTAATTTAAAATTAAAATAATCACGCTATTTTCCGCTTTATTTTTCAAAAATAACGTCAATTATTTTTTTAGCTGAATTTTCGCGTTTCGCGCTTGGAGCGATTATTTTTGGAGAAAAACAAGCTTTGAGAAAAAGAGCTCCGAATTCTTCGGGTGAAGCGGCAACCGCGACTCCCTCTATTTGTGAAAGAAAAGATAATATATCTTTTCCATAAGCTTTTTCAAGCAATACTTTACCTAAGCCAACACCTTTATAACCCAAATAGATCGATTGTTTCCCCCTCAACGGAGCGAGAAGATTTTCTGTGCTCACGATACTGACAATAACATCAGCCCCATACGCAACCTCATTCATACTTGCCATGTTTACACCAACGTCAATAAACGCAAGATTTGATGGCAAGGTTAAATATTTCACAATTGAATACAATTCCTGTTTATTGACATCGCACGGATGCGGTCTCAAAAGCAAAGCGAATTTTTTATCCGCATATTCTTCCACAATCGCTTTTATCATAATAAGTGTTTTTTCAAAGGTTACTTCATTAATTTTTTGATCGGAAAAAAATATTCTTTTGAAAGTATCAGACACTCCGCCGAGAAACAAAATCCCGCAAACATCATCTTCTAGATGAAAACGCTCGCGCAAGGTTTTGCGATACTCGTCGGCTTTTTCAATTTCCATTGAATCAAGAACGGGCGTTCCGATGGCATAAATGTGTTCATCAACAATATCGGGCACATGATATTTAATTATTTTTTTTGCGAATTCATCGTTGCAAAAAAAACCATCTATCGCATCCATAGCGCACAGATTATCTTTAAATATATTTCCAAGCGCCCCCCATGCATCAAATATCACATATATTTTTTTTGCGCCAAAAACAGATTTTCCGGCGTATAAGGCGACGCTCTCGGGGCCGTTGATTGCGCTAATAGAACAAATAATAATATCGGGAGATAAATGAACATCAGAAAATAAACCGTCAAGGTCGCTTAAAAATAATCCGGTATTGTTGCAAATCCGCGCGAACCGGTCGCCAAAATCCCGTTGAAAATTTTCTCCCGCTATACCGGAAGCAATCACGCTAATGCTTCCGCATCGGCCATCACCCTCTAAGGCGCAAATAATTGGCTTGATCGCGTTATATGCGCCCGGATTATCAACCGTAATTAAAACATTTTTTCTAAATTGGCTTCCGTTATTTTTCCTGAGCACAAAAAGCTGACTTTCATCAATGCTTATTTTTTCCATTTCCCTCCTCCTTAACAATTTTATTATTAAAGAAATTAAATCCAAATTCTTCTTACCGCATAAAACAATTTATGGCAAGTATTAGCCAATGACATAAATCTCTAAATACAGCATAAAAAAAGCCGCCGCAAAGCTAATTGCGGCGGCAAAATATTCAATATCTAATCAAAATTTGTCTTATTTATTACTCTTTATTACTCAACGCAGGTATTTTCTTTTCTTGCGCTTCCCCGGTATGCGGGTGGCGAATAATATTTTGCGCGCCAAGTTCTTTTGTCGCCCACCATGACAGCCTTTCAATTTCTTCGTCCGGCAAATCGCTAAAATTCGTCCGGACCTTATCTCCCTGTTCGCCTAAACCCAAAAAATACTGTTCAATGATAGAATCATCAGCAAGGCCTTTTTTACCTGTAACCGCTTTGGCGATAAGGCCTTTTTCCAAAGCCACTTGCCAAAAATTTGTTCCCGGATAAGCGGTTGTGAAAAAAAACACTTCCGGCTTTAAACCAACTTTTTTACAAAAATCAACAGTCTCTTTCACCGTATTTTCAGTTTCTCCGGGAGATCCGATCATAAACGAACAATCCGCGTACCCTATAACCCGCTGGGTTTCTTTTATTGCCAATTCCATTTTTTCCAAGGTTTGACCACTCTTGTCTATGTTACGCAAAATAAAAGGGCTGGCAGACTCTATTCCATATCCGACCTGCCGCATACCAACTTCGTATGTCTGCTCCAGCATATGCGGCCGCCCCTCTTTGCCGGCCCGCGCAATATCATCAGCTACAATGTTGGTTCTGCCGGATCCTCCCCATATAATCTCAAATCCGCATTGCCGTTTTCTTTCTTTAAGTTCATGACAAAAACCAAGAACCCACTTATAATTCGCCAACAATAAATCATCTAAAAAATGAATATAGACAACACCGTATCTTTGTTGAAGATACTGCATTTCATCAACAACTTCCTTGGCGCTGCGCTGCCTATAACGCTTTCCTAGATAATCGGAGTAACAATAACTGCACTTAAAAGGGCATCCGCGGGAAGCGATCATAGAAAGAGAATATTGTCCGACTTCTGAAACTCTGCCGTCAGACCATTTATTCAGCCAATTAAGATGCCCTTTTGGATTTACCCTATAAACATCCTTAATCGGCCAAGCAGAACGAAGCGGCCATGGCAAAAAATCAAGACCTTCCGTGCCCGCCTTTATTTGTTCTCTAAAACCGTTATTTATTATGCTTTTGCCATCACGCCAAACAATTCCTTTTATTCCCTCAAATGATTTTTTCTTTAATTCAATTTGATGAAGCGCCTCAGAAAATGTAATCTCGCCCTCTTCTTGGACCACCACATCAACCGGCAAGTGTTTAATCATAAATTCGGGCGCGCATGAAGCCATTCCCCCTCCCAGCACAATTGGCACATCTGGATAAATTATTTTGCAAAGAGAAACAATCCGTTTAATCCAGGCATACTGGGTGATTATACCGCCAAGCCCAATGACATCGGGTTTTGCTTCTTCCAATTTTTGAACAACTCGCGCCTCTACGCGTTTAATATACAATTCCAACTCATCCTTTATCGGCCCCTTTCTTTCAGCGTTAAGATCAAGCACGCTAATAATGTGCCCGTCCATTTTGGCAACAGCTCCCACATACCCCTGACCGATAGGCATAACATTTGGATAAGCCCACTCGCGAATTGGCGCGTTGATGAATAAAATATGCAAACCGCGCTCCGGAAATAATTTAATTGTTTCTTCGCTCATAATGCGCGGCAATAAAGGATACTTTAATCGGCCAGATTCATCAAACCGCTGATAAAATTTATCCATTTAACTTCTCCTTTCTTTATTTATTTTTAAATTTTTTAAAGAACTTTTAAATATCCGGTATAAATTCAAGCCGTAATTCTAATATCAGACTATAACAACTTTTTAAAACGCAGTCAAGCTTCCGTTCCTAAGGCGTGATTTATTTTCTCACATTATAAGTTTTATAAAAATAAGAATCTTTATTTTTTAATAATTCAGCCGGACTTCCTTCTTCAATGATTTTTCCGCCATCCAACACGAACAGCTTATCAGATGCCATGACCGTAGAAAGACGATGAGCAATCGCGATCACGGTTATCTCTCCTTTAAGCTTCTCTATTGATTTTTGAATTAAAACCTCTGACATATTATCCAAAGCGCTTGTCGCCTCGTCAAGAATGAGAATTTGCGGCTTTCTTGCCAATGCTCTTGCTAAAACAATTCGCTGCCGCTGTCCGCCGGAAAGCCGGATGCCGCGCTCCCCAACTGCCGTCTTAAACCCATTTGGCTGTTTTTCAATAAAATCATAGATATTGGCAATTCTTGCGGCCATCTTAATATCTTCATCACTAATAGAATTAGTATAAAATCTAATATTATTGGCAATGGTGTCGTTAATTAAAAATATATCCTGGGAAACATAACTGACATTTGTCCGCCATTCACGCATGGTGATTTCCGCTATATCCCCGCCATCCAACAGAACAAGCCCTTCCTGTGGCTTCAATAGACGAAGTAAAATATCAACAAGAGTTGTCTTACCGGCGCCGGAGGGTCCGATCAAACCTATCATCTCGCCCTTCTTAACGGAAAAAGACGCGTTAGACAACACTCTACTGCCGTCTTTATAAGTAAAGCTTATATTCTTTAATTCAAGAAGACGGTAAAAATTAAATTTTTTAACGCCGGGATCTTCTTCCTTATGCTTGATAATTTCTTTTTCATAATCTAACACGCTCATCAGATGCGGAATCTGGGCAATAATTTTATGGGCCTGCGTTTGAGATAATTGAATATTTACAAATATCCTGTTAATCGCGTATACAATAACCGCAAAAGAGGCGAAGTTAAACGTGTTTGTTTTATAAAAAAAAGCGAATATGCCGATTATAAAAAAAAGGCCGACTGGCTGCAAGACCACATTTGTAAAATTCTCAAGCACGGCGACCCTTACGTTTAAACTCCTCATATTGTCAAAATACGCCAGACCTCTTTTAAACACCTGATTCCCAATAAACATAGACTTAATGGTCTTTATTCCGATGATGTTTTCGTTTATATAGTGCGCCAGGATCTTATATTTTTGAACAAATTCTCCCGAAATAATTCTATTTTTATAAAACAAGGGCTTAAATGCGAAAAGAATCGCGCCGCCTAAAACAAGAGCGAGCATGGCGACGACAAATGATATGTTAATCGCGATCAAGCTGTAAACAATCAGATTGGCGGCGACCAGAATAGCGCCTCCGAGGTAAAAAAGTAAAGCGGAGCTTCCGTTGATATGCGTAGTTAAAATTTGATCAAGATGGCCGATTTTTTGTTCCGACAAATACGGCCAATCCGCCGCGAACGTTGATTTCAACAAATTCTCTCTTGTATTTCTTTCATAATCGGCCTTAATTCTGACGGAAAGATATTGAGTGATGAATAATACAATCGCTTTAATAATAAACAACAAAACCATAAAAATAAGCAGATATTTTACCGTGTAACTCAAATTAAAATAAGAAAAAAACTTCTTTATTGTTCGGGAGATAATATCGTCGGCGCCGCCGCCGACGATAAGAGAAAATATCGGGATAATGGCATTGATTCCAACACCTTCAAGAATGCCGCTAAAAAAACTTAAAACAGCCATGCCGGCAATCTGCGGCTTATATTGTCCGAAAGCTTGCCGGAATAATTTTATAACAGCCAATATTTTATTATCTTTAAGCGTTAAGGCCATACTTAAATCTTAAATCCGCAAATCTAATCTGTTTTCATAAGCCGGTTTTTTTGCTTGTTGAACGCTCGCACCCTTCAAATCATCAAGTGACTTTCTGCTTTGCCTGAATTGAGCGATTTTTTCCATAAACCACCATTTGGACGGAAATATCGGACATTGCCGCCTAAAGGACATAACTTTTATATTAAAATATTTAGATAATATTTTATGTATTATGTTTTTTGGATATGGTCTGGGAAACATTTGCGCTCGCGGCTCATGACCGCTTTTTTCAGCTTCTATAATCAAAAATTCATGCTTGCGGATTTCCGCTCTTAAAAGTTCCAAGCTTACGGCTTTAATTTTTGTCTCCCCTGGCTCGCACTCTCTTATTCCAGCGAAGCCGGTTTTTCGCAAAGCTCTATTTAACGTGTCAAAATTATGAAGATAAAAATGATCATGATATAAAACATTGGCTACAAATGTATCAACGTAATTTTCGTTAGGCAAGTCCGGATTGAGTTCTCTGTCGGAGCGATAAATTTTTTCTTCAAACTCCCTAATCCACATCTCAAAATTCGGCACCACCATTCTTACGCAACCGCCATTTTTTAAAATACGCCGGCATTCCAACAAATGATTGATAAATTCCCGATAAGTCAAATGTTCCATCGTATTGCGCGAATAAACCAAATCAACGGAGTTATCGGCCAAAGGAATTTTTACGGTAATATCCGCTAAAATTTCCGGCAAACCGGCCTTGTTTTTATAAATATTTTTTTCTATATGCAAAAAACCGTCCATGCGATGATGACCGCATCCAACATATACTAATTTCGGTTGGGTCGTCGTATTCATAAGGTCTCTATTCCCGATAACATTACGCGCGCCGATTGATAATTATTATCTAAAACCATGGCTTTCTGAAAACATTCTTTGGCTTCCTCTTTTTTTCCTTCATCCAACAAAATTAATCCTAAATTGTAATGATAGTGCGAGTGCATACCGTCTAACGCGATCGCTCGCCTCAATGATTTTGCCGCAGCGGCAAAATCGCCAAAATGATATTGAATCAAGCCGCTTAAATGCGGCGCGCTTGGGCAGTGCGGATTTTGAATATAAACTTTACGATATATCATCTCGGCAAATTGAAAATCACCGACCTTATGACGCGTCAATGCGCGCGATAACGCTTCGTCTTCATTTAACATCTCTTGCCCAACTTTTATCTTTTTGACCGCATCGTCGTTCATATGAATAAAATAACTCTGCTCGTACTAAAAAGGAAGCACCCGCTTTGTATGTTAAAATATTATAATAATTTACAGTTATTGCAATTGATGCAATTGTGTTTTGAAAAATGGTCAAATCCCGCCTCTCCTATTTTTAATCAAGACAAATCCGATTCCTGCTTAGTTCTATATGGACAAACTTGAGATGTATACAATATAATATAGAGAAAAAAAGTTAGTATCAATCTAATTTAGTATAAGTAACAATAAGTAATCAAAATTATTATTATGACTACATCATTTTTCATTCAAAACGCTATTATTGAAGATACTCTTAGCAGAGCGCCTGTGGAAGGCAAACACGTCATGGACCCGTTTAATACATTGGCAAAAAAACACAATCTGCCAATAAATATTCTTGAAAATCACCACATATCATCAAGCGAAGCGGAAGTGCACCGCCATGAAGCCGACCTTTGGATATGTCTTGAGGGAGAAGTTGAGTTTGTTGTTGATGGTGAAATGGTAAACCCTTGGGCAAAACAACTACCTGATGGTAATCTTGATGACAGAGAAATAAAAGCAAAAGAAATCAAAGGTGGCACATCATACATCTTGAAAAAGGGAGATATTCTTTGGATACCGGCTGGGCAGCCGCATTTACACCGCACTGCCGCAGGCACCGCGCGTCTGTATATTATTAAAGTGCCTGCGCGTGAAATAGTCCCACTTGAAGCAGTCCCGGGCTGGAAAACAACATAAATATAAAAAAGAACGACCTCCCACGAGGTCGTTCTAACTTTCTACACATGATTATGTCTACCAGTGAACGCTTTCCATGTCTTGTCATCTATAAGAACAAACGCGACAAGATAGAGTGCTACGCCGGCAAACTTTGTTACGCTTGCATCTTCTCCGAAAAGAACGATACCGGCAATCATTGCCATGGTAAGATAGCTGGCATTCATCACAAGCTTCTTGAGAGCGATCCACGCTCCGCCTTTGTAAGCAAGAACGTTGAAGCTCCACATAGCAACTCCAATTACACCACAAATCGCCGCTCCGAGAGCAAGATTCCCTTCTCCAACCGACCAACCGTTTTTAAAGACAACCGGATCAATCAGGAAAAGGATTGCTGTGCAGAGTATGACTTCGGTAATACCTCCCCAGAAATTTTTTACCATTGGATTGATGTCCTTGATCATCTGGGTAATAACCTGGTTCCCAGTCACCGCAAACATCGCTCCAAACGAGAGTCCTACCCACATTGGAAGATGAGCCAATTCCGTGAGTGTTGGCATGCCGAGCACAACATACCCGGCAAGAATTGCAACACCGACCCCGCACCACGCCCTCACGCTGATTGAATGATTAAAAAAAATGCGGTCAACAAATGCTCCAGGCACTATGGCAAGCGTTACTATGAAGGTGTTTACTCCAACATCCCCACCCAATATAAACACTGAAAAGGATAGAACACTCGCAATGACCGCGCCAATCCCAAATCCGATAGCCCCAAAAACAAGATGCTTCTCAGTGTTTATAT
>Ga0209542_10002382_pt1 | contig 42197 bp, 43 predicted proteins | sample RifCSPhighO2_01_FD_184028 | JGI IMG/M metagenome (GOLD analysis project Ga0209542, IMG submission 184028) | Soil microbial communities from Rifle, Colorado - Rifle CSP2_plank highO2_0.1 (SPAdes) (version 2) | ecosystem: Environmental > Terrestrial > Deep subsurface > Rock core/Sediment ... | reverse complement strand
GAGCGGCAACTTAACCTTCGTCAAAACGGCGTTACTTTTGAGGTGATTAATGCCGGTTGGCGCGGCTCAAGCACCCTTCAACAATATCTGTGGTTAAAGAATGAGGGTCTAAAATTTAACCCCGACTTGATTATTTTAAATTTCTCCATCGGCAACGACATCACCGAAGCCGACTTATTCGATATCCAATTTGATGCCCAAGGTTTAGCTGAAAAACTCACCCTCAAAAATACTTACGTCGATTCACAGGGCTTTCTTCAATCTACCCATTCCGGTCTATGCGATCAATCCTATTTCTGTCGGCTTTACCTTCGGCCCCTGCGCCAACGCCCTCAATCGGATTTCTCCAAGCCCCTGTGGCAACTGACCCAGGCCCACCTTTTAGCCATCAGGGATTTAGCCCAAACTCACGGTAGCCGGTTTATGTTAACTATCACTCCTGCCATTAAGCCCGATCTCTTCACGCATCAGCAACTGATTGATTTCGCCACCAGTTCTGACATCGCCTTTGTGGACTTGTGGCCTCAATTCAGCCAGCGCGCTGACCGGCAGCTTTACTTTAAAGCCGATCCTCACTGGACCGCTGCCGGTCATGAATTGGCCAGTCAAGTTATTGCTGACACTGTTTATCCGCCAGCCTCTTTTTTAGTTGCCGGCCATGCTTACGGTTCGCCTTCCGGTATCAACCTGGGGCTATATCCTAAATTCCTATCCCGTCTTCAACAGTCCCTTATTTCCGAGACTAAATTTTTGGTTCTTACCGGCGACATTATCCGTGATATTCGCCATCCGGAATCTTGGCAACAGGTCCAGCATGAACTTGATCAATTAGGCTTAACCTCCTACTTTGTTACCGGCAACCACGGTTACGATCGATTCTCCCGTGATTTATTTACCGAAAAGTACGGCAATACTTATTATAATTTTGACTACCAAGACAATCGGTTCATCATTTTAGACACCCAAAAACAAGCTTACTCTGTCTCCCCGGACCAAGTCGAATTCTTAAGCCAGTCGCTCCGGGGCAATTTTAGGCGGGTATTTATTTTCTGGCATGAACTGCTGTGGAATAGCCGTCAGGAATATAGCTACATTTCTGCCAACACCAATTCGCGCTACTCCAACGTCAGTTTACGCCAGTCTAATTTTTGGGATCAAGTTTATCCTTTACTTCAGCGACATTCAGACAAACAAATTTTTGTTTTTGCCGGTGATTTGGGAGGGCGACCAGATTCCATCCCTGCCTTTTACCAAAACCTAGGCCATATTACTCTTATCGCTTCGGGCATGGGAGCTATTCAAGACGAAAATTATCTTCAGGTCTCATTGAACCAAGATCAGGTGAAATTTGAACTCATCCCGCTCAATTTAACCAATACTTTAAGGCCGCTGGAATACTATACGCCACAGCACTTGTCCCCGAAGATCACTGATTTCATTTACGATGCCCTCGGCCTTTTCCGGAATCTCCTCCGCCGTCCCAACTAACAAAGTATTAGCGATGGTTTTATCCTCCTGCCAATTAATTGGCCTGAATTCGTATTTGCCTATCGCATCGTAGCCCAAACCGTGGCGCCGATGTCTGCTCACCTGCCCCGCAAGCCATTCAGGTTGAGGGTGAGCATACCACAGCACAAATATATATGGTTGCTTATACCTGTCGGTAAATATAATCCGGTCGACCCCTTGTTCATATTTTGCCGCCAACTCCGCCGCTTGCTTACTGCCATAAGCCCACTGGATGGCAAATTCTCTCGGTGCCTGAATAAAATACTGCTGTCCAAACCAAATTAGATTCACCACTAACGCTCCTCCAACTACCCATGGTTTAATTGGCCATTTATTAACCGTCGTTATCATGCCCCAAGCAGTTATTAGCTCAAGCATCGGCAGCATTAATATTGCTCTACCAACATTAGGTTCTCCCAGTGTTACCGCTCCAGCGACCGGTCCTATGATTAACCCTGCCAGCACTAACTTCGCCGCCTTTTCTTTAACTCTTACCAGTTCATAAATCCCTATCAGTAAAAACGGCAACTCCACTAAATACACCAACCCCACCCTACTTAAATTGAAATAACGACTTAAGCTGTTGTCAAAGAACAGCCAGTCCCAGTTTAAATAATTAAAGTATTGCCGCAAGAACGCTAAACTATAAATGGCTACCGGGTTATAAAAAACTAATCGCCACATAGCCGGCAAGTTTTCAGCTTGCTCAAGTGCCGGTTTCAAAGTTACCTCTCTGACTAAAATGCTTACCCCCACCAACCGATTATCCGCTAGGGGAGTAGTGGCCATTGATATTGCCAACGGCAAACTCATTATTCCCAATAAAGTTAAACCCCATCTTAATTTAGACAGGGTAAATTTTTTTCTGTAGGTCAGTAATAGGGCTATCAGCAGCAGGGGAGTAGTCACCTTTGGTCCATGGTAAGCGTACAAGCTTAAGCCCAAAAGCCACCAGCTTAAACTCGAGCCTCTTAAGAATAACCAGACTGCCAATAGTTGTACCAATAAGCCTAATCCGGCGTCATGGGCGATCCGGCTTAAGCTGACATGCCAGGGTGATATTACCACGAGCAGGGAGGTTACTTCAGCCAGCCACTTCTGTTTGGGGAACAGCCGTTTGACCAGCAGATAAACGACTATTATAGTTCCCAGGCCCCAGACTACCCCGGGCAGTCTTACTGCCAAATCTATTGGGCCTAAGATAGCTACAAATGGGATCATCGCATAAAAATTCAACGGCGAAATGTTTTCCCTGAAAGATAACGGCCAGCTCCGCTGGTATTCATCAACCCCGGCTTTAAACAGAGAATAAGCATTATACCCCGCTCCCACTTCATCTCCATGTAAACCTAGCGGAATTTGGGTCAATTTGTAGCTGCGTAACCCTACGGCCAGAAGTATAACACCGGCCATTAGTAGCTTGTGATACGATAACTTCATCAATTTTGGATTGTATCATGCCACATAATTCTCATCGTTCCATTACTCAAAAAGTCCGTTCGTTTTATGAACATCATTCTTTCCCTGGGTATGAGGTTATCGATGACACCGACAGTCTCATCAAAAAAGCTCAAGCCAATCTGTACATCAATCTCCTTAATCACCAATTGCCTCAACATCAATCCATTTTAGAAATTGGCTGCGGCACCGGTCAACTCGCTAACCTCTTGAGTTTAAACCACCGCTTTATCATCGGTACCGATTTGTCCTTTAATTCCTTGAAGATAGCCCAAAACTTTGCCACCGGCCAGTTTATTGACACGGCCCATTTTGTCCAAATGGATATTTTCCATCCTTGTTTCCCTCCGGCCAGTTTTGATATTACTTTGAGCAATGGTGTCCTCCATCATACTGCCAACCCCCAAAAGGCTTTTGCTAACATGGTTAATCTGACCAAACCCGGCGGCTTGGTTATTCTCGGGCTTTACAATCCCTTTGGCCGTGCCTGGACCAATATCCGCCGCCGCCTGTTTCACTATTTCGGCCGCATTGACGCTTTGGATTATTACCTGCGTCACCCAGATTTCCCAGAAAATAAAAAGCGCATTTGGTTTAAAGATCAATATCAAAATCCTCATGAAAGCCAGCATACAGTCAATGAAGTTTTAAGATGGTTTGATACTTACCAAGTGAGTTTCCTCAACGCCATTCCCAAAATTACCCCCCTAGAGCGCCTAACAGGCAATGAGAAATTATTTAATCGCCACCGCCGCGGTAGTAAACTGGAACACTTAATCAGTCAATTGTTTTGGGTCTTTACTCAATCTAGGGAAGGTGGTTTATTTATTCTTATCGGCCGTAAATTATGAACCGCCTTATTGTTGCCCGCGAGCTATTCACATTTTTTGCCACCAACAGCCGTTGGTGGCTATTGCCACTGGTAATAGTTTTAAGCCTTATCGCCATTCTAATTCTGTTCGGGGAATCGTCAGTCATCGCCCCCCTAGTTTATCCTCTGTTCTAACTCTGCCCACAATCCCTCAAAGACCATCTCATGTCCCAGGGGAGTCAGATGCCCGTCTTTGGAAAAAAATTTCCTCCCCTGACTAGGCTGTTGTAAATAAGCCTTAAGCTTAATTATGGCTATGCCTGTCTGCCCGGCCCAATTACCTATGTCATCCAACGCTTTGGTGGGATACAGCTTGCCCCTTTGCGCTCCCCATCCCCTTCGGCCCAAATCCCATTCCGACTCACTCACTTCGTGGCCCATGGGAGACAGCACCAAGTAAAATTTTGCTCCGCTACTTTGCGCCAAACTTTTTATGGCCAGGATATTTTCCTTGGTAGCACTGATTAGTTCCTCGTAACTCCCTGGATTGATTAACTCCCTTTCCGCGGCCAGCGTGTCAGTCCGCCAGTCACCTAGCACAAAATCTTCAGCCAAAACCGGGAACTTGAGCCACTGCCGGGAAATCGCCCCTATATTGGCCTTGATTAAGTTCACCACTGCTGACGACAACTTGAAATTATGTTTTTCTTGCGCCGGTTTGTCCGGATTCATGGCCGGCCAGTAAAATCCCCAGTTGGGATACACAGATATATATTCTCCCGTAGCTTCATCTAATTTAACGTACTTTAAATATCTATGGTCATCAGCTATGTCGCCCGTATTGACTACCAGCATAACTATATCCGGCGCCAACTTTAAGCCCTGATACTTGAGGTAAAACCGGCTCAATAAGGGCGAATAACCTCTGATCCCGCCATTCAACACTTCATAATATTTACCTGCCTGCTTGAGTTTGTTCTCCAATAATTTCACAAATGCTTCTGCCTCTTCCACTTCATGGGCCGCTACCAGGGAGTCCCCCAATATTAACATCCGTTTTACCCCGGCCGGTTTTTCCCAAGTAGTATTACTATCACTTCTCAAACCGACATTGTTTATCTGGGGGACTGTATCGTATTCTTGGTAGCGCCGGTTAGGGCAACTGGTATTGGGCTTATACACCATATACATAGTCAAATCCGGCAGATAACAATCCCACGTCCGATTAATTTCCTTGTAAGTAAAATTCCTTAAATATACTTCTGCAATTAAAATTCCACCTAACATGCCCATTAGGGTAAACAAAAGTTTTTTATTCATTTTGTAAAATTACTACTCCGGGATTGATATCAACTGCAAACCGCCTACCAAAATTAAATGCGGCTAACCGCTGATTAATCAGCCCCTGGATATAACCGGATGGCGGAGCTATTCTTCCTACTCTTAGACTCAAGTTATTTATTTGCGGATAATTCTTTTCCCACATTACTTGCGCCGCCACGTTAAATTTTAAGCTCAAGCCAATCCGGTTCGTGGTTTGACCCGACACTTTCACCCGATCCTTCTCAAAACAGATCCTAAAATTCTTTACCTTGGGATCCAACCGTTGCCTCACAGCTGCCGTTAATTCGTCATCAGTCAGTTCTATCTGGTTAACTTCTCCCGCAATCAGCCGGTTAACTTTGTTTAGCACCGGCAACACTTCGATCATTTCGCTCTCTACTGCTCCGCAGCTTCCCGGATCACCGCTAAAAGCTAACCCCGCCATTAGCAGCAGTGCAGCAACCAGTAGCAGTACGATTAATTTAAATCCGGACATCAAGTCCCTTCTGTTGCATGTATTTTTTAGCATATACCGTACTCATTTCCGAAAAGTGGAAAATATTTGCTGCCGCCACCGCCGAGGCTTTACCCTGCTTCACCCCATCTACCAAATCTTGCCATTTGCCCACCCCCCCCGAAGCTATCACCGGGATGCCTACCGCTTCTGCTACCTGACGCAGTAGTTTTAAATCGTAACCCTCTTGGGTACCATCTCTATCCATAGAAGTCAGAAAAATTTCTCCCGCCCCCAGCCCTTCCACCGTTTTGGCCCAAGCCACGGGATCTTTCCCAGTTGCCTCTTTACCATAGCCGGTGACGACCTCGTACTTGCCCCAGCGCTTCTTTTTAACATCAATCGACACCACTAGGGCCTGTCTGCCAAAACTGGCTGCGGCCTGCTGTAAGATTTCCGGCTGCCGGTGCACCAGGGTATTAATCACCACCTTATCGGCTCCGGCATTGAATAATCCCCGCATGTCCTCTATGGTTTTAACTCCTCCTCCCACCGTCAGCGGTACAAAACAATGCTTGGCAATGTATTGGGTGTAATCGGCTAAAGTGGCAAACCGCTGATAATTATCATCCACTCTGCCTAATTTTTTGGGTTTGTTGGGAGTAATATCCAAGAACAAAATTTCATCTACGTCCCACTGATTAAAAAACCGGATGGCATTTAAGGGGTTCCCTACCGGCAAAAATCTATTAAACTGATAACTTTTTACCAATATACCTTCTCTTAGCAGCATCACCGGAATCAGGCGTATTTTCAGCATATAATACTTTATGTATGCCATCATACCATTTGTTTTCAATAGATCTTCTCAAGGGATTAGCTATAATTGCCGTTCTCCTCTGGCATAGTGTTCCGCTTGATATCCAACAGCAAACTCTGTTTGAATTCCACGTCGGCCAATCCATCCCCATTTTTCTGGTACTTATGGGTCTAAACTACGGCATGTCTTTCGCCCGTAAGAAATATCACCGGGGCGTCATCTATCCCCGCCAATTTCTGTTTAAACAACTTAAGCGTTTTGGCATCCCTTTCTTGCTCGCCTTTGCCGCCTCTTTAATCGTAGGCTACTGGAGATTCTTACTTACCGGTATGAACCGGCTGCGCCTCAATCGCTATTTACTATTGGGTAGGCTGCCCTCGCCCGGACCGGGCAACTATTATATCTCCGCGTTAATTCAATTCATCCTAATTTTCCCCTTGCTTTACAAACTTTACCGTACTTCTCCGCGCTTAACCGTGATCTTAATTTTCGCTTTAGATTTAAGTTTTCAAATTCTCACTAGCTTTTACATTCCCTTTGCCAGCATGACCTACTTTATTTTTGGCTATCTCTCACCGGTAGGTTTGGGACTTTGGCTTTCTACTGATCGTCGCTTACTCTCACCCAGGAACAAGCCTTTAGCTGTTGCCGGCATCGTCAGCCTGGCCTACCTTATCTTCAACCGCCTCATCTGCCCCAATCTCACTTGTCTTTATTTCCCCAGCTGGACCACTCAAAACGTGTTTTCGTCCTTTTACGCCGGGCTGCTAGTGATGTTGGGCTTGCGCTGGTTACCCCGCCGCCCCATTACCCGGCTTAAGCCCTTAAGCTTTATCGGCCAAGCCTCTTTCCATATCTTTTTAATCCAAATCATTTACTTTAGCGTGAATCCCTTTCAAGTTGTAATCTTGGATGTGCTCATAAACCTAAGCTTGGGCAGCCTGTTTTACAAAGTTACTAATCAAGCTTAAGCCGACTTGCTGACTTTTTTCGGGATGGAACTGGACTGCCGTAATATTATCTTTGGCAATCGCTACCGGAAACTCTCCGCCATAATCTGAAGTTGCTATGACTACTTGTGCATCCTGGGGGATTAGTATAAAGCTGTGGGCAAAATAAAAACACGTTTTGTCCGCTATGCCGGCCCATAAATTTGTTTCCCGCTTGATTTTAATTTCATTCCAACCCAAATGAGGCACCTTAAGACCCCCTTTCGGTTCAATTTTTTTAACTCTTCCTTTAATCCAACCTAAACCGGCCCACTCTCCGCCCTCAAAACTTTTTTCTCCCAAGATTTGCATCCCCAAGCAAATCCCCAAATAGGGCTTTTTTTGTTTTATGACTGCCTCGGTTAAAGCTGGCGCTAAATGGTTTTGCTGCAAACACGCCATGCAGTCCCTAAAAGCTCCTTGGCCCGGGACTACTATTGCCTTGGCCCGCTTAATATCGGTAGGGTTGCCGGATAATTTTATCTTGGCCCCTACGTACTCAAAAGCATTCACCACCGATCTTAAGTTACCCATCCCGTAATCAACAATCACAATCTTGCCAGGCATTACATCAAAGTATATTCTTGCGGTTCCGGTTTGCTCTTTTTAGGGTTCAGGATATAGCGGGTTTTGCCTTTAAGCGGCAACCTGGCCTCATTTACGCCCGGATCATTCACATGGTTCCCCACCCCGTCCGTAAGCTGCCATTTATTGTTCCTTTTTACCCAAGCTCTCAAGTCTCTAATCTTGTCTACCGCCGCAATGATCTGCTTTTCGGTCAAACCGCTGTAACGGGTGTAAATTTTAATGTCCGTAGGGTAAACATGATCGTACTGCTGCACTAATTTAATTCCTTGTTCTCTAGTCATCCGCCGCCGCCTGATTTCATAAGACGCATGATCAGTAGCCCGCCCATATCCGAATTTCAAGTAGCGCAGGTAATCATTCAACCCGTTAGACACAAAATCTTCTACGTTCTCATAATAATTAAAACTTCTCTCATGCGGCGCGGTTTCGAAGTTATATAACTTAATCATCTCATCGGTTTGCTTCACATGATCCCAGGGCATGAAATTGCCCAAATAAATTCCCCTGATGCCCACTTTTTCTATTTGTCTATCGCTGGGATAAACTGCCCAGGATAAGTCATGCTCGCTGATGCCATACTCTTGACTCACCATATCTTTGGCATCATAACCTCTCAAACCATGTTCCACCCGGTGCTTGTTGGTCATTTCCACCATGTCATAATGGGAAAACATTCCTCCCAAATCCATAAATCCTTGCTCCCCCCACACAATTAGGGGAATTTTATACTTCACTGCTATCTGTACCGGCCAGGTATAAATACCGCAGTGACTGTGCCAAAAAATATCACCCATCTTCATTAAAGACGAGATAGATAACCGCCGGATCAGATCGGGATTGGGCGTAAATCTGACGTGATCCAATTTAAGTTTATTAACTAAGTTAGCTAGATTCCGGATTCCTCTCTGGGTATTCATCTCATGGTTAAAGGTTACCAGTAGGGGATTCAGGCCGAATTCAGCTTTAATTAAGTGTGTCTGCCAATGACTGTCTTTACCGCCGCTGACGGGAACAATGCAGTCGTAAGGCCCTTTAGCTTTTCGCTTATATTCAGTTAAAATTTGCCACAATAACTTGCGCCTGTCTTTCCAGTCTATCTTTTGCTTTTCTTCCTCTACCCGACAACCGCTGCATACCCCCTGCTCATCAAATGTTAACGGCACTGCCGAATTGGCCGGATACACACACCGCGCACAATATTGCATATGCTATAGTATACCACTGGACTTAAGATGAAACCGGTATATATTTTGGGCATTCACGAAGGCCACAATTGTAGTGCTTGTTTAATGGTTGACGGTACAGTTGTGGCGGCGGCCAATGAAGAACGTTTTACCGGAGTAAAGAATGAAGTCGGTTTCCCTAAGTCCGCTATCGACTATTGCTTAAATTTTGCCGGTATCACTGCCGCTGACCTCAATCAAGTCGCCGTTTCCACCATCAATCAAAATTTAGTCTGGTCAAAAATAAGACGTGAGGCCATATTTAAAGTAGACGATTATGTTTTTGAGCAGCACCACTATTTCAAACCTCTCCTGCTTGAAAAGAAAGACCCCACCGCCACCCTGTGGCGTTATCTTAAAACCGTCGAAGCCCGTAAAGGAGTCCAACCCACTCATTACGACTTCTCTAAATTATCCCAAAAAAACCTGCTCGATCTAAACTATTACAAGCAGGTGAGGATCAACGCCATTATCAATCATTTGGGAGTTGATCCGGCAAAAATTTCCTACATCAATCACCACCGCTGCCACCAATACTATGCCTATTTCGGCAGCCCCTTTAGGCAGCCAACCTTAATTCTGACCGCCGATGGAGTCGGGGATTTCGGGATCAATGCCACTGTGTCTGTGGCCCGTGATAATCACATTACCACCCTAGCCCAGTCCACCAACTGCCAAGTCGCCCGCATTTACCGCTACATTACTTTACTTTTGGGCATGAAACCGTTGGACCATGAATACAAGGTCATGGGGCTAGCTCCCTATGCTAATTCCAAAGAAACAAACAGAGCCTATCAAGTTTTCTCCGACATTCTTAGAGTTGATGGACTGCATTTCCGTTGGCAACATAAACCACAAGATTTATATTTTCATTTTGTCGATCAGCTTCAAGGCTGCCGCTTTGACGGCATTGCCGCCGCCGTCCAGCAAATGACCGAAAGCTTAATGCTCACCTGGGTCACCAACGCGCTTGATCAAACCCGCCTCCATACCCTGGTGTTTGCCGGCGGTGTAGCCATGAATATCAAAGTTAATATGCTCTTAAGCCAACTCCCCCAAGTCACCAAATTTTTTGTCGCCCCCAGTCCGGCTGATGAATCAAACGCCATTGGTGCTTGTTACTTTGCCTTTGTCCGCTATTGCCGCCGCCGCCAGCTTCGCCACACCATTGCCCCCATGACCCATGCTTACCTTGGACCCCAAGCCACCCCGCTTGAAGTCCGTCGGGCCATAGCCAAAGCACGACTTACTTCCGGTTATCGGGTCAGGGCCAAGATCACCCACCGCTACATTGCCAGAAAGTTGGCTGCAGGCAAGATCATCGGCATTTGCCGTGGCCGGATGGAATTTGGTGCCCGGGCTTTGGGTAACCGCTCCATTCTGGCAGACCCGTCTCACCCCGATATCGTCAGCAAACTCAACCACAGTATCAAGTTCCGCGATTTCTGGATGCCGTTTACTCCCTCGGTTCTTTATGAAAAAGCCTCGGACTATATGGTTAACCCCAAACATCTCTACTTGCCGTATATGACTGTCGGCCTTAATACTACCCCTAAAGGTCGCCGCTGTTTGGCCGCTGCCATCCACCCGGCTGACCTCACCGCCCGCCCCCAGATGGTTAAACGTGAAGTAAGCCCAGATTACTACGACCTCATCAAAGAGTTTAACCGCCTTACCGGTATTGGGGCGGTATTAAACACGTCATTTAATTTACATGGGCTTCCCATTGTCAATACTCCGGAGGATGCCCTGTTTACCTTTAAGAATTCTGGTTTGGATATGCTTTACTTTGGCGATTTATGCGTAGAACGACTCTAATCTTTACTTCCAGCCGGCATCAAGCCAAAGCCGCCCTCAATTATAAACGCTCTCACCCCCGCGAGGCAGTCCGCTTTATTAGTTGCGACGTGTCTTCAATTCTTTACTTCAATCACCATAATATTGACCACACCCCTGTGTTCAAATTAGTTTCCCCGCCTAACGCTAAATTACACGCCTATAAGCTGCCTTACAGCCTCACCCGAACTTTTTTGTCTCATCCTCAAATAAAAAGCCAGCTCCGGTTAGGTCCCATCGACCTCACCGCCCCCCTGACCGAAATGCTGCGTTTTAAACTACTTCAGGACTTAGAAAAAATTTACCTGCTTAGCCAAGTCTGTCGCCGGTTACCCTGTCACAAAATCGTGGTCAGTAGTGACTTTATCCCTCCTTTGCCTTTAAAAATTTTTAGCCGCACCAAAAAAATTCAATTAGCCGACTTGGATCATTGGCTCGCTCCCGCCGATAAACTCCGTAGTACTTTCGAGCGCCAATGGTTTAATTTGCTGACCGAGGTTACTACCATCATTATCTTGATCCGCCACCCCCTTGTTACCCTAAAAGCCTTGCTGCATCCGCCTAAACACCATCTCCAATTTTCCGGCTCAAAATCTAAGTCCATCGTAGTTTTCTCCAACGGCCTTAACTTGGCCAGCTATCATTCAGTTTTTACCCAACTTAAAGCTAGGACTAATGTGCATATTTTTACGGGTAGGCAAAGCCTACTTGACCGGTTTTACTTAAGCCTTTATCGTCAATCTAATACGCTTGAGCTTGATTTCACCGCATCCCCTGTTGTCAACCGCACTCATCGGCTCACTCGGCAGTTGCACCGCTTAAGTCGGGAGCTCAAACTGCCACGCCTTTCCGGTCTCAAATTATCCTTTAGTCTGGGGTTTACTCCTGCCATGGTCAATCAATTGCTGCATCACAATACCCGGTTTCTCATCGACCATTGGCTGGTTAAGTTTTTGCGTTTTTACGCTGCCGCCGATTTTATCTTCAATCAATTAAAGCCCAAGATGGTCATTACTACCCATGACCCTGGCCCCACTGGTGTCGCTTTCACCTTAGCTGCCAGGAAGCAGCATCTACCCACCATTGTCTTACTCCATGGCTCTCCCTCACACATTCACTTTTTCTTTTCTGACAAGCAGGTTATTTGGGGGCCGGCCATGAAACGCCTTTTGGTCAACTCCGGGGAAAATCCTCACCGACTCATACTCGGTGGCCACCCCATTTATTATGACTATCTCCACTATTTTCGTAAATTTTCCTCCGCTCGCGGTTCTAAATTCACCATTGGCATTATTACTTCTGGCTTCGGCGGACACGAGGCTCATCAGCTCCAATTTTTTCTGACTCTTTTGCCCCAACTGGCTGACATTAAATCACCCACCCGGATTATTATCCGCAGCCATGCCACTCAAAAGCTGGACAGCTTAAAACAACTGGCCCACCAACTGGGCCTGCTTGATGTCATCATCAATCCACCGCTTTTATTGGAGGAAGTTATCGCCCGTTCTCACTTGGTCATTACCCAAGATTCCACCGCCGCCCTGGTACCTCTTGTCGCCGCCAAACCCACCATTGCTATTCCCCTCTGGTCGCCTCTGGCAGATCGGGGCTACGTTTTAAACAGCCCGGCTTTCTTTACCCTCAAACCCAAAACCAGTCTCCATCAGCTCATCGATACAATCTTAGACAATCCCTTACTCACCAGCAGCCAACGCCGCCTGCAGCAGCGTTACCTGGATCAATACTGCGGCCCCATTGATGCTAAAATTGGTCATCGGATTGCCCATCAGTTGGAGCAGTTGCTATGAATACCGTTGCCATTATCCAAGCCCGCATGGGCTCAACCCGGTTGCCCGGTAAAGTCCTCAAACCAATCTTAGGCCAACCTATGCTTGCCCGGGAAGTAGCCCGGGTTGCCCGCGCCAAACTGGTAGATCAAATCGTCATTGCCACCAGCACTAATCCGGCCGATTCATCCATTGCGGCCTTAGCTGATGCGTTAGGGCTTGCTTGTTACCGCGGTAGCGAAATTGATGTTTTGGATCGGTTTTACCAAACCGCCCAAAAATTCTCTGCCGATCCTATCATTCGTCTCACCAGTGATTGCCCCCTGATCGATCCGCAAATTATCGATCAGACCGTGTCGGTATTTACCTCCAGTTCAGCTGATTATGTTTCCAACCATCACCTGCGCAGCTTTCCCGTGGGTATGGATGTTGAAGTAGTTAAATTTAGGGCCCTGGAGCTAGCCTGGCGGCAAGCCGATTCCGCCTACGACCGCGAACACGCTACTGCCTATGTCTATAACCCGGCCCATCACTTCCGCCTTAAAGGCATTGTTGCCCCAGCCCAACTTCGCCGACCCAAACTCCGCCTTACCGTGGACGAATTGGCAGATCTAAAGTTAGTTCGACGCATCTACCAACTCCTTTATCCGAGTAAACCTGATTTTACCCTCAAGGACATTCTTAACCTGCTTGACGCTAATCCCAATTTAGTCAAAATCAATTTACCGGTTATCCAAAAACCAGCCAAATACTATAAAGCCCTACTGCTTCCGGGTCACTAAATCCCACCCAATCGGCTTATCGGCCGCCAAATTCCTTTGGGCAATTTTGCCTACAAAAATATCTATAAACTTGGGCTGTACCCCTTTGGCTGGGCGTAATATGGTAAGCATATCCCGGGTGATCACTTGCCCTCTTTTTATATCCACTGCAGTGTATAAACCCCGCCGCTGCAGGATTTGAGTTTCTGCTTCAGAAGCATAGATTGTTTTTACCCCGCTCCCCAAAGCCTTCTCCAGATTACGGATTGCCTTAACCATGGTTCTAAGTTCCTTTATGTCCAAGGCGAAGGCATGGTCCGGCCCTGCCCCCTTTTTATTATCAGTAAAGTGTTTTTCAATCACTTTGGCTCCTAAAGCCACCGCCCCCAAGGGCACTGTATGGCCTAGGGTATGGTCAGAATATCCCACCATCACCCCAAATGCTGACCGTAATGTCTCAATGAATCGTATGTTGGCGTCTTCAAACGGAGACGGATAATTAGTTACACATTGCAGTAGCACGATCTTTTCATTGCCGGTCTTACGGATTACCTGCATCATTTCATCAATCTCAGCCAGCGTCACCGAGCCGACCGATATTAGCAGCGGCTTTTTGGTCCGGGCCGCATAACGGATAAACTCCAAATTACTCACTTCGCCGGAACCGATTTTTAAAAATGGCACCCCTATATCCAGCAGCAGATCCACTGCCGCCGTGTCATAGGGCGCAGAAGCAAAATCAATCCCGCGCTTGTCGCAGTGACGCTTTAATTTTATGTGCCACTCCCGAGGTAAACTAGCCTCCTGGTATACTTGGTAAACCGGCTTAGCCCATTTGGCTTGGAAACTATTACGGATTTTTCCAAAGCCGGACTTGGAAATAATCTTATCCGGCAAAAACGACTGGAATTTGGCGCAATCTGCCCCCGCCTCTGCCGCTAAGTCAATCATCTTCAAAGCCTTTTTCAAGTTTCCGTCAAAATTTGATCCGATTTCCGCAATAATATAAACAGGGGATTGATCAGAAATAGTTCTAGTATGGGTTTTAATTTTTAACACAGCGTGCCTTGAGTTGGGCCGGATAATTATTCAGGTATAGCTTGCCCAAAGCTGATACTTCATCTTCAATTTTTAAACCGCCCCATCCCAAAGCCTGTTTTATCCTAGTATTATCTAAATACATATTGCCCGGCCTGGCGGCGTACAAATTCGCTTGTTTAACCGATATAGGTTTAACCTCGCCGGGCAAGTCCAGCATTGTTTTTAGCAATACCCCAAAATTATACTTTGAAATTCTACTATCACCGGTGCAGTCATACAATCCTGTCAGGTCCTGCTCAATACATTGCTGCATCAATAACACCAAAGTATTCACCAGCAACGGGCTAAAATACACATCCGTAAACATGTTCACCTGCCCACCCTGTTTCAGGCTGTCTACCACCCATTCCGACAAACTTTGCTTACTCAAACAGTTTATGCCAAAAAAATTAGTCCGCAAGATCAGATAATTATACCGCATTACCTGTTTTATTTTCTGTTCTGCCGCTAACTTATTTTTACCGTACACGTTAATCGGCTTTGGGATAGAGTTTTCATCATATTGGTTCAGCTTACCATCAAAAATCTGGTCTGTTGATACATGAATTAACCTGCATTTGTTTTCCCGGCAATACCGGGCCAATTTTTCCGGTATCTGGGTATTGATCGCGTAACTTAAATCCGGCTCCCTTTCGCACTTGTCTACGTCAGTTAACCCCACCGCGTTAATGATTACATCATATTTATAGCGCCAGGGCTTATCCCAGTCACTGCTTAAATCTGCCTTTATTTTGGTACCCTTAAAACTAACATTATCCTGGTTGACCGTGTAGTACAGCTGATGGCCAGTTTGCTCCAAACTATACATCAAATTTGATCCCAATAGACCGCTGGCGCCAGCGACTAAGATCTTCATAGAATTATAATAGCTGTCGTAGCTGCTGTCGGGTTAACCACTGGTCGTTCTTGTCACTTCGATAGATAAACGGTTTCTTTAGCCTGCCTCTCTTTTTAACCTGTTCGCCCTCCCAAAACGGAAACTGGGGGGTCACCGTATAATAATCCTTATATTCCTTCAACCGCAGCGACTCCTCTTCGGTTATCAGCGCTTCGTACAGTTTCTCCCCCGGCCTTATCCCGACCGATTTCAATTTGGCCCCTGGCGCAATTACCTTAGCTAAATCAACGATGTTAATACTGGGTATTTTGGGTATAAAAATTTCCCCCCCTTGCATATTTGTAACTGCTTTCTCGACAAACTTACAGGCTTGCCCTAGCGTGATCCAAAACCTGGTCATCTTGGGATCGGTAATAGTTACCACTCCGGTATCTTTCTGGTGCTTGAATATCGGCACCACGCTGCCTCGGCTGCCCAAGACATTGCCATAACGCACCACCGAAAATACCCCCCGGCTCTTACCAGTATAAACATTACCCTGAACAAACAATTTCTCGGCGCACAACTTGGTAGCTCCGTATAAATTAATTGGATATACCGCCTTATCGGAACTGATTAACACCGCTTTTTTAACTCCGGTATCCAAAACTGCTTCAACTACATTTTGAGTCCCTAAGATATTAGTTTTAATCGGTTCAAATGGATTATATTCCCCCAAGTGAATATGCTTTAACGCCGCGGCGTGGACTACCACATCTACCCCCTGGGTGGCTCGCAACAGTCTGTCTTTATCTCTTACGTCTCCCAACAAAAATCTCACCTGGTCAATTCTCCTGGCGGACAGTTCTTGTTGCATCTGGGACTGCTTAAATTCATCCCGGCTGAAAATCCTGATTACCGGTGGCCGTGGTTTAGCTAAAAGATAATTCACAAACGCTCTGCCAAAAGAACCCGTCCCCCCGGTAATTAACACCGTTTTCCCCTGCCAAGAAAACTTAGCCATAGCCGAACCTCCCTATTTCTGTTATCAGACTATTCTTAAAATCATTTGCCAAAGCAGTCATACTGGCTGGTAAGTAGTTTGCCAACGGTTTAAAATCCAATTTGTTCTTTTCAATGATTTTGATTAAAGGTTGCAGCTTGGACCTTAAATTAACTGGTATCTTACCCTGTCTTAGCAAAAAGTAAACATCAAAGAAATCTCTCGGTTTGGCTCTGGTTAAAGCGGCCTGAACCTTTTCTTCTATCAGCTCTTTCTCTGGCAACAGCAAAACTGTGTAAGGCGGAATAAAATCATTTCTAATCAATTGCACATTCGGCTTTCGGTCATTTTTCTTTCTTCGTGAAGCTTGGATTGAAATCGTCAATTTTTCCTGATAAAGCTTAATCGCCAAATTCGCCAGATACCCCCCAGTCGTTTCTTTAGCCTCTTCAATTTTATGATTTAAATTAGTTTTTTCCAGATCATCTGACACTGCTAAGATAATATCTTCCAACTCCCTATTTGAGATACTAAACAAAGTAAAATCCAAATCCTCAGAGTACCGCGGGCTTTGATAAGCTACTCTTAAAGCAGTGCCACCCTTAAATAAAACCGCCGCTGTTTTCGGCTGACTATATAAAGCTGATAAAAACAGATGCTGGCAATACTCCCTATACACATTAATTCTTGAAGTTTGGCTTCTTACCACCAACTCTTCTAACTGTTCTTGTTTCAGCATAATTGTTTCACCAACTGATTGAGCTGTTTATTTTCAAATAATCCAGCATATTCTTGTAACTTGGATTTATTGATTCTGCTGGTATTTAACCTGTCATTTATCTGTTTCTTGCCCAAAGCCACAAAATAAACATAATCGACCAAAGCTTTTTCTGGATCCGCTATTAAATAATCATCTTTTTTCAAATAACCCGTAAAAGCTGCCTGTTTTATCTTCATATATTTGAATCTTCTGCCGTCTCCTTCAAACTCTCTAGTTGTTTTAGTCGTAGCAGAAATTATCGAATAAACCGTTTCCGGTATGATCGAGTAGTAAGCTAAAGCGGTTTCAAAAGACACATAAGAAGGCCCGTAGAGCTTATTTGCCAACAGATATTCATGAGGAGGATTATCAGCCAAATAATACCAGCCTCTTTTAGGGCTTTTGACCAAACCCTGTTTAGTATATCTACCCAAAGCCCCCCAAGCACTACTCCGGCTTAAACCAGCCATTTGCTCAAAATCTCGAGTCGTGAATAGGCTTAACCCCTTTTCTCTAAAGGTTCTGGCTAGATATAAGTATTTCATTTTCTCGATAATTATATCAAGTAACTGAAATTAGTATATACCAATCTTTACTCCCTGACAAAAAGCCCACAGTTTAATCTGCTTAAAATTTAGTCAAGGCCCAATCTTATAGGGATAAGATTGAAGTGCCGCTTGTCCTGTTGTTGCATAGTACCCCACGGCCCCGCGTATTTCTAAAGCCGGTAAGCCACTCGTTTTAGCTTCAGGTGTGGCTACGGGGAAAAGCGCCAGTTCTATCCCCTTGGGGATTGGCTGCGACTGCTCGGACATACGCATAATCCTGACTAATCTGGGAGGAAAATCTACCATTGTCACTATATCCCCTCGGTTTAATCCGCTTCTTTGAAAATATTCTGACAGAAATCGAATTTGATCAAGGGTATTATCAATTTCTGGCGAAGTCACAATCTCAACCGCGCTTGCGGGAATAAAAGCTTTCGGATGATTCACCACTCTGGCAATAGCCGCAGCTTCATCCGACCGGCCCACATACACAAATTTAATCCTCGAATCGATGATGGCTTGTCTTACCCTCGGCTTCAGCGCATTAAGCTCCGGGTTGTTAAAATCTAACCTGTCTACGGTTTTGAAAGCCGAAAAATCATTTCCTGTCACTCTGCCGGCCAAAACCATGCCCAAACAAGCGGCCGCGTCATCTGCGATTCTGTCCAAGCCGGCCGCCCAGGAAAATTGTTGGTAGCGGTCAGGCTTAAAGGGCCTTGGGTAAGTTCCTGGAGCTGAAAGCTTACTAATCATTTTTACAGCTTTGGCAGTTTCCGGTGAAATTTCCCACCTCCTCGGATCTATGGCAGCTGCCTCTAAAGTAGCTACTTCGGCTAGAGCTTGCTGTGTAGATTCACGCAACTCCTCATCGCTTAAAACTCGCATCGGATGTTCTACCCTGCCAATATCCTCTTTGGCACCGTCAATTATTTCATCTGTCATATATCTTTTTCTCGTCTCAAAGCCCATAAATTAAATGGTGTCATATATATCCAAGACAATAAGTTTACTCCGACAAACCCCCAAATTCCAAACCGGGCAATTGCTACCGGATACAAAATCAAATTAGGTACGCTGGGTAAAAAGTTAGACAAGGCGATGATTTTAGTCTTTTTCTCCAGCATCACCAATGTTCCCACCAAAGTATTAATCGGCCATAAAACCAAAGCCAGGCTGGCCACTTGGCCATAAATAACCGCATCGTTATATTTATTAGAATAAATTAAGGGAATCACTATCGGCAAACCTATCCATAGTCCTATTGCCGTAATCCCCCCCAAAGCTACCCATTTCCACCCATGTTTTTTCATCGCTTTTATCAGCTGCGAGTGATTTCTGTCTGCCACCTTAATTTTGGCTACATCCACAAAATTTTGCATCAGATTCTGAATCGCCCTGGGAATAACCGTAGCAATCGAATAAGTCGCCAGTACTTCCGCTCCCCGAAAATGATTCAATAGCACGTCTCCCAACCTCCCCACTACCATCGCGGTCACTCCCAATACAGTCAGGTATAGGCCATATTTAATTACTTCCGGATCTTTACGTTGATTCCGTCTCATCCGCCATGCTTGATACCAGAAGATTAAGTTTAATCCACCATTGACCAAAAGATACGCGCCAATCAACATCACCACTCCTTTCCCGGTAACCATAGCCAGAATTAATGCCGCTCCGGTCAGAATTGATCCTAAAGCTGCATACTGTGCCGACCGGTCAAACCGCCCTTTCCCGATTAAAAAGTGATCATAGGTCTTAAGCCCCATTAGTAAAGGAAAAAACCCGGCCGCCCAGATAAAACCGTAGCCCAAATTAGGGTCACCTAAGAAAAAATACCTCCCGGCTACCGCTAACAGGACCAACCCGGCCAATAAACTCCCCCCCAAACTGACTTTAGTTGCCTGTATCAACGCCCCATCATAACCCTTGGCTACCGACTGAGATAAGGCAAAGTTAAACGTCGGAACGGATAGAAAATTGATCAAATACATTACCGAAAAAATAAACGTATATTGTCCGTAAGCTGTTTTGCTGGCCAGCCTGGCAAAAGCTATGCTCAAGCAAAAACCGACCATCATCCCCACGGCATTCTTAAAACTTACCCAAAAACTGTTCCTGGCAAAGTAACTGGCATCAAAACCTAAAACTTTACCTATCCACTGGAGCATCACCGCCAAAGACTTCACCAGCTTATTATATAATACGGTCATGAGTTACTACCTTAAACACCACTTAAGTCATCAGGCCAGTCTTCCTTCACCACTTATTAATCTGATTCAACCCAAGGATTCCATTTTAGATGTCGGTTGCGGCAACGGCTCTCTCAAGCAGCTTTTTCCCCGTCACCAACTTTCCGGCGTCGACATTTTGCCCGACAGCCTGACTCTGGCCCGTAAAGCCGGTTATGCCAAAGTTCTGTTAGTTAATCTGGATCAGGATAAACTCCCCTTTAAAGCCAATTCATTCGACGTCATTATTTGCCGCCAGGTTTTGGAACACCTGCTGTTTCCTGTTAAAGCTACCCTGGAAATGTACCGGGTATTGCGGCCTAAAGGAATTTTATTTGTCTCTGTCCCCACCCGCGCTAACCGCAAGTTTGATGACGATTACACTCACATCCGTCCTTTTACCCGTCATTCCCTGGCTACCCTGCTTTATGATGCCGGATTTACCCGGCTCCATTTTGTGCATCAACTTCGGGGTATTCCCGGCTTAGGGTTAATAGAACAGTTATTGCGGCTTAATCTTGAGCCGGCCAAATCCAGCCTAGCTCAACAACTGCCGTGGCTCAGGCAATCCGCCAATATAGAAGTTATCGCCCGGAAATGACCCGAATTCTTTTGGTTACCCCCGACTACTCCTATTTCACCGGGCCGGTTACCCGGGCACTTCAGCAGCTGGGTTTTGAGATTAAAACTTTTGATTATTACAAACCCAATCTGATGAGCCGCCTCATCGGCCTTATCTCTAATCTAGGCTTTTTGTCTCATAAACAATCCTTGGCTGATTTCATTAATCGCAGTCTCCTTCAAGCAGTACATCAGTTTCAGCCCCAATTCTTGCTGGTAATCAAGGGTGAAAATTTAACCCCCAGGACCCTTAAACAGATTAGCCGTCAGGGCACCGTCACTATTAATTGGTACCCGGACTGGTGGATTGCTTGGGATTGGCTTGAGCATCATGCTCCGGTGTATGACTGGTTTTTCTCCGCTTGCCGGGATACTGATAAGAAATTAAAACGCATCGGCATCAATAGCCATTACCTGGCCCTTGCCGGTGATCCGGCCCGCTTAAAGCCGGTCAGGAAAATCTATCCCGTCAGTTTTATCGGTGAACACAGCCACATCAGGGAAACCTATTTCCGGGCCATCCGGGATTTAGGTTTGCATATCTGGGGTTATCACGGTTGGCAACACAGCAGTTTAAGTCATTTAGCTCATGGGCCAGTATCCGTGGCTACTGCCCACCGCATCATTAGCCAAAGTTATTTAACAGTTAATCTCTTGGCCCAAACCGACCGCCTCCGCCCCAACGGTATTAACGTCCGCACTTTTGAAACCACTGCTCTGGGCACCTGCCTGCTGGTTAAAAGTTACCCCCTGCTTAAACAATACTTTACCATTGGTAAAGAAATTGTTACTTTTACTACTCCTCAAGATTTGCGCCGCCAAGTTAAATATTATCTCAATCATCCCCAGGAAAGACAAACCATCGCCCTTGCCGGATTCAAGCGCACCCAAAAAGATCACACTTTTATTCACCGCTTGCAACACATGTTTACAATAGTCAATAAATGAAGCCAATTTATATTTTAGGTACCGGTCATACTCCCTTTGGTAAATCAACTGCTTCCATTGCGGAATTAATGGGCCAGGCAGTTACCGGTTGCCTGGAAGAGGCCCAAGTCAGTTATGCCAACTGTGAGCTGGCTATTATCGGCAACTTCTCGGCTCAATTTGTGCACCAAAGCCACTTGGGGCCAGTACTTAATACTCAAATGAACGGTAACATCGAGGCTATTAGAGTTGAAGCCGCTTGTGCCGCCGGCGCTGTGGCTTTTAGGCAAGCTGTATTAGCCCTTCTTTCCGGAATTTATACTAAAGTTTTAGTAGTCGGGGTAGAGAAAATGACCCAAGTGTCTTCACAGTTAGCCAACGAAATTCTGATTAGCTCTGCCGCCCCCCAGGAACAGCAATATGGTAATACTTTTGCCGGCCAGTTTGCTCTTATTGCTCGGGCCTATTTGGATCGCTACCCGAATACTACTTATAAAGATCTGGCACGCATCGCTGTGATTAATCATCGCCACGCCCTAACCAATCCTTTGGCCCAATTTCATAAACCCATTACCCTAGCAGACGTTTTAACTTCACCCGTGATTGCTCACCCCTTACGCCTGTTTGACTGCGCCCCCCTGTCCGACGGGGCGGCGGCCATATTGTTAAGCACTACTCCTCCTTCGAGTCACCAAAACGCGGTTGCAGTTGCCGGCTTAGGCTTTGCTACCGGAGGCATTAGTTTGTCGCAGCGGCAGCATCTGGACCAATTTCCCGCAGCCCGTCAGGCGGCCAAAGCGGCCTACAGCCAGGCTGGCATTACTCCCTCTCAAGTTGACTTAGCCGAGATTCACGACGCTTTTACTATTTCCGAGTTGATTCTCCTGGAAGAACTTGGATTTGCTGCCGCAGGCCAGGCTTATAAATTAATTCGTCGGGGAGCCATTGGCGCCAAAGGCACCATCCCGGTTAACTTAAGCGGCGGCTTAAAAGCCAAAGGCCATCCGGTCGGAGCCACCGGAGTATCACAAATAGTTAGTATTGCTCGGGAATTGCAAACTCATACCAGTCGCCAAATTGGTTTAACTTGTAATCTGGGCGGTGTTGCCTCAACCGCCGCTGTCACTATTTTACGTCGTAAATCACTATGAACTGGAAATTAAAAAGTTTTACCCAACTCGGATTCAAGCGTCCCAGCTCTACTCCGTCAAACATCGTTGGCATTGCTTATCGGGGCCAGCAATCTCTATTTGTGACTATCAATGTTCCCCGCGTCAATTTGCTCAACATAGGTATGTCGGGCACAATTAAGCCTCACCCCGAATTTACTGAATTTGTTCCCTCTAAATTAAGTATTAAATCTACCCAGGTGGCTTTAGTTACCGGTGCCTCCCGGGGCATTGGCCAAGCCATCGCCGTAAGTTTAGCCCGGTCGGGTTTTGATATCGCCATTAATTACAAAATCAACCGCCCCATGGCTTTAAGTACAGCTCAAATGGTGCGCCGCCATAAACGTCAAGCCCTGCTGGTTCCGGCCGACGTCTCCGACCAACACCAAGTTCAATCTATGATCAAAAAAATTGTGGCTAAATTCGGCGGGCTCAACCTAGTCGTAGCTAATGCCGGCATGACTACGGACAAGCGCTTCGATAACCTGTCTCTAGCCGATTGGAACCAGGTTATAGATACTAATCTTAAGGGCACGTTTTTAGTTTTTCAAGCTGCCTTGCCCCACTTACGGGCCCAACAAAGTGGTAAGTTAATCGCCATATCTTCAATTGTGGGCCGTGACGGCAACATCGGCCAGGCGAACTACGCCGCCGCCAAAGCCGGATTAATCGGCTTGGTCAAAACTTTAGCTAAAGAACTTGGGCCTGATAATATTCTAGTTAACGCCATTATCCCCGGCTTTATCCATACCGACATGACCCAAAATCTTCCCGCCGGCATCAAACAGCACCTGGCCGAGATGACTCCGCTGGGGCGCTTGGGCCAACCCCAGGAAGTGGCCAGTCTGGTAGCTTGGCTGGCTTCTCCCCAGGCCAGTTTTATTACCGGTTCAGTTATACCTGTCACCGGAGGTTTACATTTATGAATTTCATCGCCCCCGACTGCAAATTAGGCCGCCATGTCACCATCGGCCGGTTTGTAGTCATTCACCCCCAGGTTACCTTAGGCGACAATGTGGTTATTGGCGACCACTCTATTATCGGCCAACTTCCCCAAAAAGGCCGTAGCAGTAGTCTCAAGCTTAAAGTTAAACCCCGGCCTACCAAAATCGGAACCGGTAGCCGGATTGGTAGCGGCTGTATTATTTATGCCGGCGCTACCATTGGTCCCGACTGCGTCATCGCCGATTTAGCCGCTATTAGGGAAGACTTTAAGTTGGGCCGCCAATCGATCATCGGTAGGGGAGTCATGATCGAAGAATCCGTCACTATCGGTAGTTACGTCAAAGTCATGACCCAAACCCATATCACCGGTTTTACCACCATATCCCACCACGTTTTTATCGGTCCTCATGTCGTCACTGCCAACGACAACAAACTAGACAGGGAAGGAATCCAAGTTCATCAGGTCAATGGCCCTACTATCAAAAAAGCCGCCCGCATTGGCGCTAATGCTACTATTTTACCCAATATTACCATCGGTCCGGATTCGCTCGTGGCCGCGGGCGCTGTCGTTACCAAAAACGTCCCCGGGTACACCATTGTTATGGGCGTACCTGCGCGGCCGGTAGGCAAAATACCCCTGGAGGATCGCTATGCCAGTAAGTTTCGTTGATTTAATCCGTCAAAATCAGCTTCACCGTGCCGAATATACCCGCGCCATCAACCAGGTAGTAAAAAGCGCCGATTTTATTTTAGGCAAACCAGTCGAACAGTTTGAATCTGCCTTTGCCAAGTTTTGTGGTACCAAATATTGTATTTCCCTAAACTCCGGGACCGATGCTCTCGAATTTGCCCTCCGGGCAGTAAATATCGGTCCCAAAGATGAGGTGATTACCGCCCCTAATAGTTATTTTTCTTCGGCTATGGTCATTACCAAAATCGGTGCCACCCCAGTTTTTGCCGATATAGACCCACAAACTTACACTCTTAATGCAACCAAAGTCGCCCAGGCAATTACTTCTCGCACCCGCGCCATTATTCCGGTTCATCTTTGTGGCCAGTCGGCTGATATGGATCCGCTCATCAACTTAGCCCAAAAATATAAATTAACCATCATCGAAGATTGTTGCCAGGCCCATGGGGCTAAATATAAGGGTAAAACTGTTCCTATAACCGGTTTAGGGGCATTCAGTTTTTATCCCGGTAAAAACCTCGGCTCCTTTGGAGACGGCGGGGCCTTAGTCACTAATAGCCTCCGTATTGCTACCATGGTTCAACAACTGCGTAACGACGGCTCACTCAAAAAATATCACCACCAAATTATCGGCTCTAAAAGTAGATTAGATACTATTCAGGCATCCATTTTGAATATCAAGCTTAAATACTTACGTAGTTGGAATACCCAGCGTCAACGGCACGCCCGGCTTTATCAGCAACTCCTTAAACATATTCCCCAGATTAAAATTCACTCCCAAGCTGAATATGCCTATCATATCTACCATTTGTTTATGATCGAAGTTCCCCATCGAGATAAGCTCCAGCAATATTTATCTTCTAAGGGTATTTCTACTGTTATCCACTATCCCATTCCCATTCATCTTCAGCCGGCTTATAAAAATCTTGGCTATCACAGGGGCGATTTTCCCGTTACCGAAGCTGCCGCCAAGCACATTCTGTCTCTGCCCATGTTCCCCGAACTTAAAACTTCGGAAATCCGCTACGTTGCCTCCACCATTCACGAATTCTACTCACGCTAGAGCTTGTACTCCGACCTAAACCAAGCCAATAGCCGTTCAATGCCTGTTTCTAAATCTACTTTGGGTTTATACCCCAAAGCTATTTTTATTTTGGTTAAGTCCGGACACCGTCGGCGTGGTTCATCGCCCGGATAATCCGCCGGATAGGGGAGTGTTTTCACCTTAGCCGGTACCGGCAACAGACTAGCTGCCATTTCAGCTAATTTCAGCATTGGTATCTCATCATCGTCGTTACCCACGTTGTACACCTCACCGTTTTTATCCGACAGCAGCACCTTATAAATGGCTACCATAGCATCAGTGACATAGCAGAATGTCCGTGTTTGCTGTCCGTCACCATGAACTGCCAGCGGTTTACCCTGCAGTGCACTCATCAAAAATGCCGGTATCACCCTGTAGTCGTTGTATTTCATTCCCGGCCCAAACACATTAAACGGCCTGATAATCTTTATGGGTATGCCAATGTGGTGATAGTACGTCATAGTTAAAGCTTCTCCCAACCGTTTACTTTCGTCATAACACGCCCTCGGACCGGTACAAGATACATTCCCTCGATACTCTTCCTTTGTAGGAATATGGGCAGGGTCAGGATCTCCGTAAATCTCGCTGGTACTGAAAAACAAGAAACTGTTACTTTTCTTCTTGCGGCATAACTCTAAGAAGTTTTTAGTCCCGTAAGTTGATACTTCAATAGCCTGAATTGGATATTTTTTATAGTAAACTGGGGATGCTATGCCTGCCGCATGGATCACATAATCAACCTTTCCCTTTATCGATAATGGTTGTCTGACGTCGTGATTAATCAGTTCGTATCTTTGATATTCAGGTGCATTAATCAAATGCTTTTTCGATCCGGTAATAAAGTTATCTACCGCAATCACTTTTACTGGTTGCGCCAAGCTCTGGTTTAGCTCCATTAGTGTTAGTACTAAATAGTTGCCCAGGAATCCGGCTCCACCGCTGATTAATACTGTTTTGCCTGCCAGCTTTTTCGCTTCTTCTCCTAAACCTTGAACAATAGACCTCAAGTCTTCTCTGACTAACTGCTCTGCTAGTTTCATAGCGACTTATACCACCTCCAGCTTTGGCACTGGAATAATAAATCTACCCCCAAAATCTTTATGGGCTTTTATAATGCTATCAGCGAAGTTCCACGCCAATATCAATACATAGTCAGGTTTAATTTCATACATTGCCTTAGTTGCTAATACGGATATATGCTTGCCCGGAGTCAATAATCCTTGCTTATACGGGCTGTCATCTACTATGAAATCCAAAGTTTTTTTACCAATCCCAAAATAATTTAGCAAAGTTGTAGCTTTAGCCGGAGCACCAAAGCCAATAATAGTTTTCCCTTGTTGTTTTAACTTAGTCAATAGCTTATTTAGTGCCATCTTATTCTTTTCTATTCTTCTTGCCAGTGCCCGGTAGGGAGTCAGCTTATTTAAACCTAATCTCTTTTCCCTGAATACAAAATTACCTACAGAATTTGTTACTGGTCGCTTAGCCCGCTTAAATTTCATCATCATCCGGATTGAGCCGCCATGAGTTAATACATGTTCCACATCAAATACCCGCATGCCTAATCTCTCAGCCAATATCTTCATTGGCCTGACTGCCCAATAACACAAGTGCTCATGGTACACAATGTCAAATAAATTCTTGCTCACCAAATCTCCCAGGTAAGCTACTTCTACCAAAAACACCCCTCGGGGTTTTAGTAGTAGTTTTACTCCCTCGACTATCCCATCTAGATCATCTATGTGAGCAAATACGTTGGTGGCAGTCACTAAGTCCGTTTGGCCAAATTTAGCTACAACTTTCTTTGCCAGTTTAACGCTGAAAAAATCGGCCACTGTGGGAATCCCGTCTTTATTAGCTCTCTTAGCAATATTCCTGGCTGGCTCAATTCCCAAGACCTGCATTCCCCGCCTTTGAAACGGTTTAAGTAAAATCCCGTCATTGCTACCAATATCTACGATCAAAGAATTTCTCTTTAACCTTAACTGTTTAGTTATTTTTTTAGCTAAATCTTTAAAGTGACGTACAAACACAGGTGAGGTAGAAGATGCATATACATAATTTTCAAACAATAATTTCGGATCAACTACATGCGCCAGTTGCACCATATTGCAGTTTTTACACCAATTAACCTGAAGCGGATACAAGGCTTGTTTTTGCGGTTTTTTTAAAAAAGCGTTTGCTGGAGGTGTTTTACCCAAGTCTAGAATTTGCACCAAATTTCTTTTACCACAAGCCCGGCAGTCTGTCCGTCGCCGCACTAATTTCATATTTAAACTAACGTTATTCTCACCGTATCATTCTCATAATTCTTTTGGTCTCTTTTCTGCGTCGTCAAAGCCAAAAACACGCTGTCTTCCAAAAATTCCATGGCATGAGCTGTCATGGCTGGGGTGTAGACTAGATCTCCGGGGTTTAAAATAACCCATTGCTTTCTAGCCCGTTTTTTGGACAAATCTTTAACCGTGTAGCGCATTTTACCGCTGATCATATACACATAATGAGTGTCTTTTTTATGATAATGATTTGCTCGTATTGCTCCCTTCCTGGAGGGGATCACCAATACGCTGGTTATCTTTCCTTCCAGAATTTTAACAATCTGCCCCCGCTCATCCTGACTAATTGGGATTAACCTTTGTTTTTGGACCATATTTCGTGACCCAGTATAACACAAGCCTGCTTAAGTGATAAAATCCACTCATGCTTTTACTCATAAGCTTTATTTCTATTTTAATACATGGGTACGCTTTTTCTACCGGTGACCAAGCTATCCATATCCCTCAAGTCTTAAGCCGGATTGACTTGCAGTTGTTTGCTCAAGATTATTCGGTCAATATCCCCGAAGGCCAATTCACCCTTTTTTATCCCCTCATGGTCGGTTTAATTAAACTCAGCCGGGTTGATTTGCAATGGCTCTATTTTGGTCTTTATTTACTCATCCGTTTTTTGCTGACTTTGGCTATTTTCGACTTAGCCAAAACCATACTCAAATCTGAAGCCAAATCATTCCTAGCCACAGCTCTTTTAAGCTTGCCCCTACCCATTGGCGGTACCGCCATCGCCACCTTTGACACTGCTTTTATGCCCCGGTTATTAATCTCTCCTGCCCTGATCTACGGCCTGACTCAAATTATCAAAGCCAACTATTTTAAATCCGCCTTCATCAGCGGCCTCATTTTTCTAATTCATCCCTTTTCAGCTATTAGCTTGAGTCTTATCATCTTTGGCAGTTTAATATTTTACCGTCACCATCCCGTCAAGATTTTTGTCATTTTGTTAATTGCCTTTATTACTGCCAGTCCCCTCATTCTCACCCGTTTACCTATGTTTTTATTCGGATCGCCGGGATGGTTAATGCCGCCCCAATGGCATCAAATTCTGACTGACCGTATGCCTTATCTATTTTTATCTGACTGGTCCATAGTTCACTGGTTAAGCCTGGGCTTATTTTTATTGCCGGTTATACTGCGCTTGAAGTATCCTTTAGTTCAGGCTGTTTTTTTCACCACAATTACCCTTACTTTGATTTATTTTATTTTCTCCGAAACTATCCCCGTGACATTCCTGATCCAACTTCAACCCCTGCGGATATGGACATTTTTAGTTTTCTTGGCCCCGATTTTGCTGGTGGATTTAGATTTTCGGTTGGCGTTAGTAACCCTGATTTTGCTGATATTTATTAAACTTCCCTCTTCTTTTAAGCTGGAGTTGCCCCATCAAAACCAGCGTGAATGGGACCAGCTTCAACTTTGGATCCGGGATAATACCTCCAAAGACAGCTTGATTCTTACTCCGCCTCACCGCAATGGATTCCGGATCCACTCGAAGCGGGCTATTGTGGCCGAAATCAAAGATGGCTCCTCCGGCCTTTATTCCTACCCCTTTGCCTTGGAATGGCAACGCCGCATTAGTCAACTCCATCCGCTACCGACTAAATCTACCCCGGAAATCAGTCGCATCGCCCGGCAATACGGCGCAGATTATCTGGTTACTTTCGCTGATTTCCCGCATTCTTCTTTTACCCCAGTCTTCCAAACTAAAAACTTTATAATTTACCAACTATGAAACACCCCTGGAAATTATTTATTGCCCTTGTCACCGTCACCCTGCTTACCTTCACGATTATCATTGCCGCTTTTCCGGTCTTTTCCAAAACTGTCCTGTATCTACGTCGCTACCCAAACAAATACCATTTATCTGCCAAAATGCTCGACCCAATTTATCAGTTCGCTGGGTTGTTTAGCCGCTCCGATTTGCCTACTTACTCTTTAACTATAGCTCCAACCGATATTCAAACCATGCTCCAAGCTTTGCCTAAAAATAAGGCCGACAGCTTAACTCCCGAAAATAAAGTTAAAGTCCCCACCCAGTTAACTTACCAAAATCACCGGTTTACCGGCCGGGTTTGGGTTAGGGGAGAGTTGTGGGCCAATTGGTGGTATCCTAAAAAATCTTTCAAGCTGGCTTTAAACCAGCCGATCACTTACGGTAATACTACCTTTAACTTTATCTTACCTGAAGAACGCGGCTATATTGACGAAGCTGCAGCCCTTATCTTGGGTCAAAAAATGGGCTTAATCGTTCCCCAATTTCATTACGCTTGGGTGACTATCAACCAACAATCTCAGGGTGTTTACTTCATCCTTGAGGATTTTACTCCCGAATTTTTACGCCGGCTCAATCTTAGCCCGGAACTGACCCTTTACGCCGAAGACCGGTTTGACTTGAGCCACAGCCTCTATAGTCCCGAAGGCCAGTGGAAAATTCTGGCTACTACCACCCAACCTACTTTTGAGCCGATTGATAAACTTAAACAAGTTTATGCCCTTAAAGACGACCAGCAATTTTTTGACCAAATTGGGCAAATTTTAGACATTGACCAACTACTCATCTGGAACGCTCTCAGTGTTATTTTAGGCGACAAGCATCAAGAAGATTTTCATAACAATCGGCTTTTATTTAACCATCAAACCGGAAAGTCTGTCTTCATTCCCAACGACGTTCAAATCCGTCTGCCCCCGGAAATAGATTTTGACCGGCGCTATACCACTGATAATTCTTTGGTAGTCAGAATTTTGACCAATCCTCTTTGGCTGGAAAGACGCAATCAAATTATTTCAGATACTATTAATTCCGGTAAAGTCAATCAACTCATTTCAGAATTAAAACTTCTTGAACGAGCACTCCGCCCCGCCATCTTCACCGACACCCGCAAATATTCGGCCACCTTTACCTATATTTGGGACATTAGATACAAGTTTAATTTTCTTAATAGTTTACTCTAAGCTTTATGCGTCAACTTTCTATTTCGATTGTTTTTCCGGTTCACAACGAAGCCACTATTTTAACTAAACAGATTAAACTGTTTCTGTCTCAACTCAAGTCCTATCGGCTTAGGCCCAAAGAAATTATCCTGGTCGAAAACGGCAGCCATGATGGGTCTTGGCGGGTAATTCAGAATTTACACCGCCGCTACCATTTTATTAAAGCCCTGCACTTACCCCAAGCTTCTTATGGTCAGGCTATTAAAGCCGGCTTAATCCAAGCTCACAGCCAAGTAATTTTTGTATTTAACGTTGACTTTTTTGATGCTGATTTCATCCGCCAAGCCCTCCCCTTGCTCAAAACCGCCGATATTGTCATCGGCTCCAAAACCCTGGCTGCCAGTCACGATCTGCGCAGCCCCTTGCGTCGTCTTACCACTTACTTCTTTAATGTTTTTTTGCGCCTGGCACTTAACTATCCGGGCACAGATACTCATGGCATCAAAGCTATTAAAAATACTCCCTTACTGCGTTATTGTCTTCATCGCAGCCGGACTCAAAACGAACTTTTCGACACCGAACTGATTATTCGGGCTCACCGCTGGGGAGCTGTCCTGGTGGAGCTGCCGGTTACCATCACCGAACTGCGGCCCACGCGTTATCCTTGGACTAGGCGCATCCGGTTCACCCTGGTTGACTTGGCCACCGCTTTTTGGTCCAAGTACCTGATTCCTAATTTTACCCAAAAAATTGTAGTCGCCGACGACTATGGCCGCTCTCCGGAAATTAATCAAGCCATTATTTCTGCCGCTCAAGCCGGCATCGTCCAGATAGTATCTATTTTACCCAACTGGGTTTCTTTATCTCAAATTAATCAACTCAAACTCCAAGCCGGCCCCATTCGTTACTCAACCCACTTAAACGTGGTAGAAGGTAAACCGGTTTCTCCCCTGAAACAAGTTAGGTCTTTAGTCAATTCCCGGGGTAATTTTTGGCCCTTGCCCATATTCCTGGCCCGCCTATTCTTCAACCTGATCGATTTAAGCCAGCTTAAATTTGAATTCAGCCAACAAATTATCCGTCTTAGCTCACTCGGGGCTAAATTGACTCACCTTAATTCTCATCAGCATGTCCATTTATTCCCTCCAATTTGGGATTTAAGTCTCCAGTTGACCCGGCGCTTTAACATTACCCATCTGCGCAGTCAGGCCTCTATCCGCAATGCCCTCAAAAGCAAACCCGTTAAGTACCTGGCGCATTGGCCGATTTTCTGGCTGCTCACCCTCCGCTATGGTAGCAATCGTCATTCCCGTCGGGAATTAAATGAAATTGTTACCCATCCCGGCGCCGCCTACTATGACTAAATCGATCACCGTCTGCTTCTTTGGCTACCCTAATCAGTCTTACTCCCGCAATCATATTTTGATTGATGGCCTGCACCAAAATGGCGCCAGGATTGTTTCCTGTACCGATTCATCCGGTCTGTTTTTCGTCCGTTTCTGGCGCTTGTTTAAAACATTCTGGCCCCTGCGTCGCCAGGTGAATGTAATTTTTGTTCAATTTCCCGGCCACTTAAACATGCCCATTGCCTGGCTTTTGGGAAAATTATTTGGTCAGCCGGTAATTTTTGATGCCTTTGTATCTTTATACGACACTTATGTTTTCGACCGCCGCATAGCGGGGCAGGGGAGCCTTAAGGCTAAATTTTATTGGTGGGTAGACAAACTGGCTTGTCATTTGGCAGACCATATCACTTTAGACACTCATGCTCACATCCGCTATTTTGTCCGCACTTTTAAGCTGCCCCGGACCAAGTTTTCCCGCCTCCCCGTCGGCGGCGATGACAGTGTATTTAAACCGAGATCTGTCATCCATCATCTGAAATCTAATGTAATTATTGAATTCCACGGCATGTTTACCCGTCTCCACGGCGCCGAAGTTTTTGTCAAAGTTGCTAAAAAACTCGAAAACCATAAACATCTTCAATTCTGGCTCATCGGCGACAGTTGGAACTACCGTTTGCCTATAAAGTTTTATTTTAAGTTGCGGCCCAAAACTATGACCTATTGGCCGAAATTGCCGGTTGGCCAACTAGCCCGCCAAGTGGCCCAAGCTGATATCAGTATTGCTCATCTTGGCCCGACTCAAAAAGCCCGTATGGTCCTGACCAATAAGATGTTCCATGCCCTGGCTTCTCGCGTAGCTTTAATTGCCGGTGACAATCCGGCTACCAAAGAATTCCTCATCGACAGGCAAAACTGTCTTTTTGTCAATATGTACGATGAGGCAGACTTGAGCCAAAAAATTCTTTACCTGAGCCGGCACCCCCAACTGCGCCGCACTCTAGCCTTAAACGGCTATAACCTGCACCAACAAAAATTCACCAATCAAAAACTAGCCTTAGAATTGCTGCAAATAATCCGCAAACACCTGCTTCATGTAAGCCCGTTCGACGGGCCCAATTCCTGGCCACACCCCCACAAAAAAAGTATTTTGTAAAATTACATCGGAATTGGTTAAACTACCGCTGACTTTATAATTAACCCCCCTCATCGCCGGATGCCTGATAATATTTCCCGCAAACAAACTTCTGCCCTCAATTTTATGCTGTTCCAGGTAAGCCAGAATCTCATTTCTTGAAAACGGGGCCTTGGGCTTTATCGTTAACGGAAAAGCAAACCAGCATGGATCTGCTTTGGGCAAACTTTTTGGCAAGTAAAAGAATTGTTGATATTTTTCAAAAAACTTATATAAACTTTTGAAATTTCTCCTTCTGGCTTGAGCCATCTTAGCAAACCGGTTCAGCTGGACAATTCCCATAGCCGCTTGCATTTCGGTCATTTTTAAGTTGTAGCCTAATTCGGAAAAATAATACCTATGATCTACCGGAATATCTCCCTCCAGGGTGTAATTAAACCTGTTTTTGCATGCTCCCAAGGGGTGTTTTTCCGATGCCAAGCACCAACAACCCCGGCCCCAATTGCGTAACGTCAATGCTGTCCTATAAAATTCCACGTCATTAATAATTACCGCCCCGCCTTCCCCGCCGGTAGTAATGTGATGCGCCGGGTAAAATGATTCTGCCGCCAAATGCCCGAACGACCCGGTTTTTTTACCGTTGAATAAAGACCCTAACCCGTCACAATTATCTTCCACCACATATAATTTATGCTCTCTGGCCCACTTCATTATTGCTGTCATATCATTAGGATTGCCCAGCGTGTGGGGAATTAGCATCGCCCGGGTTCTTTTCCGCCTTGCCCTTTCCAGCATGGCTAGATTGGGATTTAGAGTCTCAATATTTACATCAATAAACCTAGGTGTTAAGCCTTGGCGGACAATGGCCGATACCGTGGTAGCAAAAGTGCACGCCGGAGTCACTACCTCATCACCGGCCTGAAGTGGATCCGGCCGTAACCGTGAGGTTAACGCCGCCATACACAACAGGGTAGCCGATGAACCGGAATTTGTCGCCAACGCTTTTTGCGCCCCAATATATTTAGCTAATCTTTGTTCAAATTTCTCTGTTACCACCCCGGACCCCAGCCAGCCGGTGTGAGCTACTGCCATCATTGCCTTAATTTCAGTTTCATCAAACCAACCGCCGCTATATCTAATCTTCGTTTTCCCGGCCACAAATTTGTCCTTCAGCCTTTTCATCCCCGCCATTATACCTTATACTCGTGCATATGAAACAAAAAGTTATTGTTGTTCTGCCCGCTTACAACGCCGCCCAAACCCTTGAATCAGTTTACCGCCGCATTCCTAAAGACTTAGCCGATGACGTTATTCTGGTTGATGACGGCTCCACCGATGATACCGTGGCTGTGGCTAAAAAGTTGCAACTTAAAACTTTCATCCATAAAACCAACCGGGGTTACGGCGCCAATCAAAAAACTTGCTACCGGCAAGCCATTAAATTAGGCGCTGACTTTGTCATCATGCTCCATCCCGACGGTCAATATGACCCTCAAGATTTACCTAAATTCATCGCTAAACTCAAATCGGGTTACGACCTGGTGTTAGGCTCCCGCTTCTTGGCTCACGGGGATACCAAAACCCCGTTGTACAAATCTATCTCCATTAGAATTATCACCCTGCTATTTAATTTAAGCTTAGGCACCCATTTGAGTGAAGCCAACACCGGCTACCGGGGCTTCAGCCGCCGGCTCCTGGAAACAATCCCCTGGCACCAAAATGGCGACGGCTATTTATTTGATCCCCAAATGATTATCCAAGCCCATCATTACGGGCTTACCATCGCTGACGTGCCCATTTTCAAAGATTATCATTCTGCCGCCAGCTCCCCCAACTTCGCCAAATCCTTCCATCACGGCCTGGAAAACCTCAAACTTCTAGTCGAGTACTTGCTCTCACGCGCAGGCTAGACTTTAGTGGCTATAAATACGACGTGTTTTTGCCACGGCAATAGAGTGTCAGGTAATTGGTACTCCTTAACCTGCCTAAAGCCAATTTGGCGCAGCTGCTGTTTTAACCAATGTCTAGTTTCAAACTCGATCACCCCCACGGCGCTCTTAGTTCTGGCTAAGCCTTTAACCATCACCCACTCCTGCAACCAGGCTAGGTAGTACCGCCATGACTGGTCTTTAGGCACGGTGGCCACTAACAACTTGCCCCCTCTGTCCAGCCGGTTATATAACTGCCTTAATAACTTTGTTTTTTGGGTTAAGTCCAATAAATACAGTACGTCAATCAAGGTTATAACTCTTACTTTGACTCTGGGCAAATTTCGTCCCGCCGGATACAGCCAGATATTAGCATAAGGTTTTACTAATTTTGTCCCTAAGCTGATTTTATTCGCCGAGATGTCAAATCCTAATAACTTTCGTTTGTCATCTTTCTCTGCCAGTAACTTGAGCAAGTATCCGAAACCACAACCCACATCCAACAATTTACCCCTATCGGGAATTAATTCCACCAACTCCTTAAATGGAAAAGAAATCTGTCTTAGTTTAAGATGCAGCATCTAGTCCGCTCGGCTCCCAAGGGATATTTAGATCTTCTTGTTCCGGGTCTTCGGGGTCATAGGGAGGCGAGCACAAGTTTAAAATATACGCTGGTTCATCGCCAGCATTATAAAAACAAATCGCTTGCTCTTTAGGTACCCGGACTGTTATCGGTTTCTCGGCATCCAAGCTTATCTCTTCTATTTTGTTTCCGTCCCATATCGCCACAGCCACTTTACCCCTGATACAAGTGAACTGGTTCTCCTTTTTGTGGTGTAAGTGCCAGCCCTTCTTTTTACCTGGGAGTAAGGTAGTCAGATAAATCTGGGCATGATCCAAAAACTTACTCCAGCCATCACGGCTGGAACCAATCTCCATCAGCCAACCATTCTCCTCGTTACCCAAATCGCGAGTTTTTACCACCTTGCAATCTTTTTGATCGGCCATGGATTAAAACAGGGTATAAATAAACGGAGCTACCGCCGAAGATTCGGCAATCACCAACAGAATTGCCAGCAGCACCAAGATTACTACCGGCGGCGCCAGCCACCACAGCTTATTGGTCCACAAATACTGCCCCAATTCCGTTACTATTCCTGCTCTACGCCTGGTACTCTCCAGTTTTCTTTCTATGATGTTCTTTTTCTTTGTTTTCATAACTATCTTTAGTCCGGTTCAAATTTTCTGCTTCTTGCCCTACTAATCAGTCTAGCCGGCATATCTTTCTTGTCAAGTATAAATTTATGGTTGAACACCAGGTAATCTATATCCGTACCCAAAAAGCTCATCAGCGCGTCTTCAGGCGTACACACGATCGGCTCCCCCCGCTGGTTATAAGAGGTATTAATCAGCACCGGCACGCCGGTTTTGCGACCAAAAGTTTTGATTAAATCGTAATACACCGGGTTCTGTTTCCGGCTCACCGTCTGCAGCCGGGCCGACTTATCTACGTGAGTCACCGACGGAATTTTATTGTTCTTCACCGGACACACCGTTAACATATACGGATCGGTCCAATATAATTTAAACCAATCCCGGGCTGCTTCTTCCAGCACCACTGGCGCAAACGGCCGAAAACTTTCCCTGAATTTAATTTTTAGATTCACCCGCTTTTGGTTTTCCGGATTGCGCGCGTCAGCCAAAATCGACCGGTTGCCCAAAGCCCGCGGCCCATACTCCATTCTGCCCTGAAACCACCCTACTACCTGTTGGTCAACAATCAAATCCGCCACCCGATTCAACAGTTGCTTCACCGGCAATACTTGATACTTGACTTTATATCGTTTCAACAATTTTAAGATTTCCTGATTCGAATACTCCGGCCCCAAAAAACAGGTATCCCACACCCACTTCTTCCGATTTCTGTTAACTGACGACTGATTACTGATAACTGTATGGTACACATACGCGGCCGCTCCTACTGCCCCGCCCGCGTCTCCCGCCGCCGGCTGAATGAACAGATGTTTAATCGGCGTTTCGGTTAAAATTTTCCCGTTCGCCACGCAATTTAAAGCTACCCCTCCGGCCATGCACAATTTATCGGTTTTATATTCCCGCGCCAAAGTTTTAGCCGCTTTCACCATCACTTCATCTGTCACGGCCTGGATACTGGCCGCAATATCCATTTCTGTTTGGGTAGGTTTAAATCCTAAAGGCCGGGCCGGCTCGCCAAACAATTCGTCAAAATTGGCGTTGGTCATCTTCAGCGCGTAAGGATAGGCCAGATACTTCATATTCATCTTAAAACTGCCATCCGGCTTAATGTCGATCAGATTGTCTTTAATTGTCTTTACATATTTAGGCTTACCGTAAGGCGCCAACCCCATAACTTTGTACTCGGCCGAATTGACTTTGAACCCCAAATAATAAGTAAAAGCCGAATACAACAAGCCCAAAGAGTCCGGAAAATCAATCTTATCCGTCAGAATAATTCTGTTGCCCTCCCCAAATCCTCGGGTAGCCGTTTCCCATTCTCCTACTCCATCCATAGTTAAAATTGCCGCCCGGTCAAATGGCGACACCAAAAAAGCCGACGCCGCATGGCTTAAGTGATGCTGGGGAAAGTACCATTCACCCCCATAACCTTCCAATTCTTCCATCAGCAAGGACTTGATCCACAATTTTTTAGTCAACCAGGCCCGCATTGCCGGCACAAATGCCAGTGAACTTTTAGGCCAAGTTTCAATTGCCGTGACTAAAATCCGCTCAAATTTCAAAAATGGCTTATCGTAAAATGCCACTGCCGTTAACTCCCGTGGCTCCAACTTAGCCCAATCTAAACAAAACTTTACCGCGTTTACGGGGAAGTTCTCGTCATGTTTCTTGCGGGTGAATCTTTCCTCATGCGCCGCGGCCACTACCTTACCGTTAATAAGCAACGCCGCCGCCGCGTCGTGATAATAACAGGAAATTCCTAAAACTGCCGCCATAGCCCTCCCACATCATCCACTTGCCGCGGTTGCCAGTAAGTTTTAGGATGCTTTACTTCGGGTTTAAATAGCTTAACGATCTGGTAGGGAATAGCCACTAATCCTAAAACCAAATAATAGAATATCCCCAGTAAAATTGTTGACTGGACCAGGCCAATAAATTTTAAGGCTTGTTTTACCCTATTCATCCTTGTTGCATCATAAACCAATTTACTAATTTTTCAACCCCTGGCTTAAGACCGGTTTTTGGCTCCCAGTCCAGTAGCTTTTTAGCCTTGTTGATATCCGCCCAGGTTTTAATCACGTCACCAATCGGTAATTTATCGGCTATGATATTTGCCCGTTTACCGCCGGCCCGTTCAATTTCAGCTATAAATTCGCTGACTTTCACTGGTCGTGAATTACCCAAATTAATAATCTCAAATCCTAGAGGTTTATTAATTGCCCTGACTATTCCATCCACAATGTCGTCTACATAAGTAAAATCCCGCGCTATATCCTTGCCAAACAATTTAATCGGCTTCCCCTCCATGATATCTCGGGTAAACGTAAACGCCGCCATATCCCGCCTGTTTCCCGGGCCATACACCGTAAATAATCTCAAGATAGTTGTTTTAAGCCCGTAACGGTCGGCATAAACTTGACACATCAGCTCGGCTGCCAGCTTGGTGGCCGCGTAAACCGATATCGGCTTCCGGCAGGCATCGTTTTCCTGGAACGGAATCCGGGCGCTATTGCCGTACACAGAAGAAGAAGATGTAAACACTAACCGGGTTTTAGGGTACGACTTCAAACACTCCAACAAGTTAATCGTCCCCGCCACATTAGTCCGCTCGTATAATTCCGGCTCTTCAAACGATCTTCTTACTCCCGCTTGCGCCGCCAAATGCGCCACTACATCAAAGTTATTTTTAGCCAAGACCCGCTTTAATTGACTAAAGTTATTGACATCTCGACCCGTTTTTTTATCAAAGATTACCACCTGATGGTTTTCTTGCCGCAATCTCTCTACTAAATGTGAGCCGATAAATCCAACCCCCCCCGTTACCAAAATTCTCACTTTATCACTCCCCGGAAATACTCAATCGTTTTATCCAGGCCCTGATCCAAACTTACCTTTGGCTCCCAACCCAATAACGTTTTAGCTTTAGTTATATCCGGCTGCCGCCTCACCGGATCATCTTCCGGTAGCGGCAAACGCTTGATCTGTTTCTCTGTCTTAATTTTTTCCGCCACTGCCTCCATGAGTTCATTAATGCTTCGCTCGTCCGTATTGCCCAAATTTACCACCTCGCCCGCTATTTTATCGGTAAACATTAATTTCACTAATCCTTCTACCATATCCGACACATAACAAAAACTTCTGGTTTGTTCACCGGCACCATGAATTTTAAACGGCTCCTGTTTCAAGGCTGCAACTATGAAGCCTACCACCACCCGGCCGTCCTCAGGTTGCATTCGGGGACCGTAAGTATTAAAAATTCTGGCAATTCGGGTATCTAACCCTTGTCGCTGATACACCATCGTCATTGCCTCGCCGAACCTTTTGCTTTCGTCGTAGCACGACCTTGGTCCAATAGGATTGACATATCCCCAATAAGTTTCTTTTTGGGGGTGTTCCTCCGGATCGCCATACACTTCCGATGTCGAGGCAAATAAAAATCTGGCTTGATTTTTTCTGGCTACATCCAGCATCAGCTTTGTTCCCAGTGAATTTACCAGCATAGTTTCCACAGGTAGAGCCATATATGACCTGGGACTATTAGCATTAGGACTAGCCGGAGAAGCTAGATGAAACACAAAATCACATCGGTAATCTCTGACTTCCGTTACATCCGCCTCAACAAATTCAAAATTCTGATTATTCTGCAAATGCTGGATGTTATTTCTGTCCCCAGTCAGCAAATTATCCACGCATATGACCCTATACCCATCTTGAACCAGTCGGTCGCACACGTGACTGCCTATGAAGCCCGCCCCGCCTGTTACTAAAGCCGTTTTCATTTCCTATAGTATTCTACTATTTTTCTCACTGCTTCAATGACATCATTAACATCCTGTTCGCTCATGTGGGGGTAAAAAGGCAGCGATACGGTTCGCTCGCCGATATATTCAGCGTTCGGAAACTGGCCCTTTTTAAAGCCATACTTTTCCCGGTAGAACTTATGCAAATGCACCGGTTCAAAATGAATCCCTGCTCCGATGCCTTCGGTCTGAAGCGCGTTAATAAACTGGTTGCGCGGTATTTTTAACCGGTCTAGCCTAAGTAAAATCGCGTATAAATGCCGGGCATGGACTGTGCCTGCTTCTTCGTCAGGCGGCAAGCCGATTTCTTCAATATCGCTTAAAGCCCGGTCCATTAATTTCCAGTATCTGCGCCTGATAGCTAAGTTCTTTTCCAGTCGCTTCAACTGAGGCAGGCCTAATGACGCGGTTAAATCAGGCATATTATATTTATAGCCGGCATAAATCGCCTCGTAGGGAGTAAATCCGGCGCTGCTATACCGTTTCCAAGCATCTTTACTGATACCGTGCAAAGATTTAATCCTAGCCTCTTCCGCCCAAGGCTGATTATTAGTAGTCAGCATGCCCCCCTCTCCGGTAGCCAAATTTTTCGTGGCGTAAAAACTGAAGGCGGTAAAGTCGGATATTGATCCGATCTTTTGCCCCTTATACCAGGCTTCCGTAGCATGCGCCGCGTCTTCGACTACATACAATCTATATTTTTTAGCTACAGCCGTTATCGCTGCCATATCGCAGGGTCGGCCATGTAAATGTACAGGTATAACCACTTTGGTTTTAGGAGTGATTTTCTTTTCAATCTCCGCCGGGTCAATATTCCAGGTAGCCGGATCTACATCGGCAAACACCGGCCTGGCCCCCCGATGCACGATCACGTTTACCGTTGATACAAAAGTCAACGGGGTAGTAATCACCTCGTCTCCCGATCTTACTCCTAAAACATCCAAAGCCAAATGCAAACCTGCGGTGGCCGAATTTAGGGCAATGGCATGTTTGCAGCCGATGTATTTAGCAAATTCCGCCTCAAACTCATGAGCCTTAGCTCCGGTTCCCCACCAACCCGATCGCAGGGTTTCGACTACCTGCGCAATTTCCTCCTGAAACATCCTCGGTTGCCCAAACACCAAAAAATCTTTTCTAACTGGCCTACCCCCCTCAATAGCCGGTTTCATATCTTGTATAATACCACTATGCATCACCAATATGACCTGTCTCTAGTTTTGGCCTGCTACAACGAAGCCGAGACTTTCACCGATTCAGTCAATCAGATTCTGGCCGTGTTGGATAAAACTGACTGGACCTACGAAATTATTTTCATCGATGACCACTCTACCGACACCACAGCTCAATTAATTCAACGGGTTGTTCAAGCTTATCTCCGTAAGCATATCTCTGCTTACTTTCACCCTCATCGCCTGGGTCGGGGCGGAACTGTCACCGAAGGCTTCTTGAAAGCTAAAGGCAGGATCGTCGGTTATATCGATATTGACCTGGAAATTCCTGCTTGGTACATTCCCCGGTTTATCGAAAGCCTTAATAGTCACGTTGACGCCGCCATTGGCCATAGAATTTACGACCTTAACTTTAAGGGATTTCTGCGTTGGCTATCCAGTAAAGGTTATATCTGGGTTCGTCAGCAGCTGCTCCACTTGCCCCTGACCGATACCGAATCCGGTTATAAATTCTTTAAGCGCGCCAAAATTCTCCCCATAGTCAAAGTTTGTCAGGATACCCATTGGTTCTGGGATACGGAAATTGTCGCCCGATCATTAAAACACGGCTTGCGTTTCCAGGAAATTCCCGTAGTTTTCATTAAACGCGCCGACAAAACCTCTACCGTTCGGCTGGTGCCGGATACACTGGGCTACTTGAGACAACTCTGGCGCTATCGGCATGAGCTCAAATTTACTCAATGAAACTAATTCACTGGTTACTGGTAGTTACTTTTTTAAAACAGATTATCTTTATGGCCGCCATCCCTTTATGGCACGGACCCGACGAGCAAGCTCATTTTGCCCAAGTCCAATACCTAGCCGAGTTCAAACGCCTACTTCATCCCACC
>Ga0209542_10002381_pt1 | contig 42220 bp, 43 predicted proteins | sample RifCSPhighO2_01_FD_184028 | JGI IMG/M metagenome (GOLD analysis project Ga0209542, IMG submission 184028) | Soil microbial communities from Rifle, Colorado - Rifle CSP2_plank highO2_0.1 (SPAdes) (version 2) | ecosystem: Environmental > Terrestrial > Deep subsurface > Rock core/Sediment ... | reverse complement strand
GGATCAAATGATGGGTGGAGAAGGTTCTGAAAGTTTAAAACAAGTACATATCAACATGGCGAAACGGCTTTATTGTAATGAAGATGTCGGAGGAATGATGGGTGGAGGCATGATGAATATGATGGGTTCGGGAATGATGGGAAACTATCCAGCATATTATGGTTATAATAATTTCTGGAATATACTCTGGCTGATTTTTTTAATAGGGGTAATTGTCTTAATAATCTGGTTTATTTATAAATTTACAAAAAAAGGGAAAAAGTCTGAAACTCCAATTAATATTTTAAAGAGAAGATATGCGTCTGGAGAAATCACAAAGAAGGAATTTGAAGAAATGAAGAAAGAATTAAACGGGTGATTTAGATGAAAATTGGAATTGTTATAGGCACAAATGAACCAGAAGTTGTTTGGAATGCTTTTAGATTTGGAAACACATCATTAAAGGCAAATCACAAAGTAAAGGTTTTTTTAATAAATAAAGGAGTTGAAATCGAAGAGATTAAAGATGAAAAATATAATGCAAAAGAACAGGCCGATTTATTTCTTGAAAATAAAGGGCGGATATTAGCTTGTGGAACTTGCTTAAAATCAAGAGAAAAAGAAAGCAGTAAAGTTTGTCTAATTTCATCCATGAAAGATTTGTTAAAAATGGTTGAAGAGTCTGATAAGGTTTTGACATTTGGGTAGGAAATCCTCCCTAATAAATTCTTTTTCGTAGAAAAGGCTAAATGTCCGATAGGACTAAAGGCGGAAACCCCCTTTTAGTAATTTTACACGACGATTGAATATAACCAGAATTCTGTGCTAAAGCTATGACTTAATACGTACAAGGCTTGATTTTGCCAGTCTGCCAGTCTTTCAACACCAATCTGGCGGCAATTTCCAAATTAGGAAGTCCGCCTTTAGACAATTTGTTAAATTTAAAGGCTATTTTTTCCAAGACTTCTTCTGCATCTTCTCCAGAAACGTCATAATAATCGCGCATTGCTTCCGATTCTTCATTAATCAAAGTTAAAGCCGCTACTTCCGGATCTTTTATCTTTGAATAATCAACCGCTCCGATTTTGCCATGCTTGGCTAAATCTTTTTCTTTGTTGGGAAAAACTCCCGGAGTGTCCAAAAGCAGAATTTTAGGGCTGATTCTGATTTTTTGCACTCCTTTAGTATAACCGCTTTCAGAAGAAGTTTTGGCCTTATGTTTCCCGCCAAGGGCATTAATTAAAGATGACTTTCCTACATTAGGATAGCCAACCACCCCGACCACTACTGGCTGGCCCCGGGATAATTCTAAAATTTTCTTTTTCAAAATTGTGGTTCCAAATCTTTCTTTAGCTGAAATAAAAACACTGGGAGTTAAAGTTTTTTTAGCCTGTTCGGCGGTTTTTTGATCCACCAAATCGGATTTAGTGATTACATATAACATCTGCTTGCCGTATTTTTGGATTTTATCTTCGACTTCTTTATTTCTGGTTTCCTCAATCATTCGCGCATCTAGCACTTCAATGATAATATCGGCTTCTCTCAGCACTTTATTGACCTGTTCCCAGAATGATGGCATACGATCTAGATGATTGATTGTTTTATAAAGTTTCACAATTAATTTAAACTCTTTATAACCAAACCACCTAATGATCTTCTCCAAAACCTTTCCCAAACCAGTTTCCGGCAGTAATTACCCTGTCTGGGAAGAAATCTATCTAACCGAACAAGAAGAATCAGCGGCAGAAGAATTATGCTCTAAGGAAAATTTCAAGCTTCTCGATCAGGCTCTAAATGAAGCTAAAATGATGGCTATCAAGCATGGCTTAAACACCGATGAAAATAGAATTAAGTTAGCGATTGCTTTATTTGAAAAGAAAGCCAGCCATGCCGTTTTTTGGAAGGAAAATAAGGCTAAAGAGAAGTTTGACAAGATGTTTAAGCATTAGAAATGGCGTTTAGGAATTAATTTTTTAAGCCCATTAAAATGTTGTTCGTTATTTTTGCCACCAATTTATTTCTCAGGAACAACATCAGCTTTAGTCATGCTAATGATGGAAGCCACAAACATTGCGGCAAAGACGATTAAGAAAGCTAGTCTCCATGCTGGATTAGTAAACAAATACGCTGAAACCAGAAAGCCAACTATAGCTAAGATCATGAAACTTCCTTTCAGTGGCGCGGCATGCCACGGCTGGGCTTCGCCTTTGCTTGGGAAAGCAATTTGTTTTTTTTTCATGATCCTCAACCTTTTGGTATAATAAAAAAAATTAAATTTTATCCATATGTTCGCTGCCTGAGGCAAGCGCCGTTTTCACAGCCAAATTCACAAGGTCTGGGTGTAGATTCTACATCATCAGTAACCGTTTTGCAGTACCATTGATGCAGCATATTGCCGCGGCACTCATCTTCAGTTCTTACTACTCCAATTTGCGTATACCCTCTGGTGTAAATGTCGCCGTTTTCATCAGTGTCAATACACCCGTTTACTCTTTCATTCTCTGGAGCCCTATAGGTTAAAGCGCCTTGCAAATTGTCATTATTATTCATTACTAAAGTAACTACAGCAATCACTGCAACAACAGCTACAATCACTAAATAGGGGGTTTGTTCATGTGTCATTTAAGATTCACCTCTTTAAAAAAGATAAAAAATATCTAACCATAAGTTGGCTTGCCTAAGCAGACGCCATTCTCACAGCCAAATTGGCAATCAATTAGTCTCGAAGGTCTGGCTACATTGTGGTCGCAATAATACTGTTGCAGCTTATCCCCTTTGCATACATCCCATTTTTTGTTGCTTCCAACTTGCACGTAACCTTTCTTTTGGAAGCTTAAGTCAGTATCCGATTGGAAGCATCCGTCAACAAAATCACTGACCGGCGCGCCTTGCAAATTGCTCCCTTCAGTTTTATTCATCACTAAAGTAACCACGGCAACCACTGCCACAACAGCTACAATTATTAGGTATGGGGTTTGACTGCTTGAATTTTCTTTAGACATAAATTATCACCTCTAGTTATCACAGAAAGTAAAAAGTGTATTTAAATATTTCTTTTACAGGCTCCCTTCTCGCATCCCTGCGCGCATCTAAAATCCCGGACTAACACAGCTCGGCTGTCTTTCCCGCACTTATACTGCTTAAGAGTCTTTTCAAAACAAGAATCTTCGTATTTAATTGTTCCAACCCGAACATCTCCAAATTTCCAGGGGTCATTTTCCTTATCAGAGTCTATACAGCCAAGAACTTTTTCTTGGCCTGCATCAATTACCAATGCTCCTTGCGCATTCTGCTGCTGGCCAGTAATTAAAGAAACTGCAGCGACTATTAAAACCAGAGCCACCATTAAACCATACGGCAGATAATTAAAGCCAAGCTTAGCCATAGTTTTAAAAAAGTAAATTATTTATTTAAATCTATCGTTCAACTGGCGCAATTCTATTTTTCAGTGAGGTACAAAATCACTAACTTTTCGACGTGTGCAGTTCAACTTGGCTGATTCCAGAGGGTTGTTTTAAGTAATTTTTAAGCAAGAAATCCCCTGCTTTAGCTTTTGGGATGAGGTCAATTAATCGCTTTTCCATTTTCATAAACAACCATCTGGTACTTTCTTAATTCAGCAAAGAACGGAGCGGGCGGCACGCAGGCTTCCGGGGCAAAGCAGCCTTTCTTAGCAATGATTTTATTTTTGATCATTTGAGCCATAATGCTTGCTGGTATCCCCGTGTCAATGTTGCTGCCGGCGTCTTCCCAGCCTTTTAAGGTCTTAACTAAACACTGCATCTTAGTAGTCTTCTTTTTGCCATTTTTTTTGCCAATGACTGTTACCCATAAATCTTCCACTTCCCTGTATCCTCTGGGAGGCTTTACATTTTTCAGGACTTCGATCAAGACTTCAACTGGCATTACTTTAACACCATTAACTAAAATCATTTTTTCACTTCCCAACCCTAAATCCATCAGCATTTTAATGGTATTAAAAGAATGCGGGGGGAATTCAGCATAAAACCGCACATTTTTTAGGCCTTGATTTTTAAAATAGCGGTAGAAGGTATAAGGTTCAGCGTGTTGCACGTACAGGGCTTGTTGTTTTCCCGCAAAAGAGTCATTCCATTCTTCAATCTTTTCTAAAGCGACTTTTTTAACAATCTTGCCATTTTTAATGATCATTGCCGGAAAAGTGAATTCTTCAACAATCGTTCCTATAGAGTAAGGCACTACAAATTTTTTAATGTTTGAGTTCCAGGCAAATCCGCATTCCACATCTTTTAGCGTGTCAAATTTAGCTGCAGCATGCGCCAGCATGACATTTCCGATTCCAGGAACCGATCCGCAGCCAGTGATATGGATTATTTTATTTTTCTTATAAAGGCCATCGAATTCCAACTGTTTCCTGGTAAGCCAGATTTCTGAGCCCAAATCAATGCAATTGATGCCTAATTTGCCGCAGATTTCGGCGACCTCTACATTCCAGTCGCCTTCAGCGCAGTTTACTAGAATATCAGATCCAGAATCCTTAATGATTTTTTTGGCAGTAGTTAAATTATTAAGATCTAAATATTGAAACTGGGCTTTTTTAAAGCGAGATAATATTTTGTCAACCCGCGGTTTGTCCCGCCCGCATAATAAAACACTATAGCCGCGGAGCAGCAAGTCTTTGGAAACAATCCGGCCCTGTGTTCCAGTTCCGCCTAAAACGATAAAATCAAAAGCCATAATTCATCCTCTTCTTTCTTTGGTAAGTCTGGGGTATTTTTAAAGGTTGTTTTTTGCAAACAAGCTGATTTTTTTTTCTGCCAATTTTCTTTTTCTCTGGTGGCCTTCCAAAAAAGCAGCAATCTTCCTGATTAAAATATTTTTTAATTCTCCGCTCAATAATTCGCCTGACCGATAGTCTTTTTCAATTTTAGCTAATTTTTTATCATTGGGCTCTAATCCAAGCCTAAGCATCTGAAAAGCTACATCAATATCCGGGTTTCCGCCTTTCTTCCGGTGTTCTTCCAATGTAGCCTGCCCACCAGAGAAAGCGTATTTCTTAATTTTCATCGCTGCCTCCTCCGGCGAATCAGTTAAAGCCAGGTAAGACATAGGATCGGAGGACGACATTTTTCCTCCTTTTAATCCCGGCATGAATTTATGAGCGGTTGAGCTTAGCGGCAAAAATGGAAACTCTTTAATTCTTTTAGCAACATCCCGCGCTAATCTTAAATGCGGATCCTGGTCGGCGCCGACAGGAACGACCACCGGCAAGGCTTTTCCTTCAAATTCTTTTAGCTGCGGATGCAGCATGTCTGCTGCCTGCAATAGAGCTGAAGCCATTTTTCCCGGTGATATTTCGCCGTAAACGGCTTGGAATTCGTTAAAAGTTACATGTCTGGCCAGCATGGCAGCTAAGCTATAATAGGCGCTGGCTTTTCTTCCGTCCGTAGAGCGTTTAGACTGAAAGTAAAAATCGCATTTCTTCAGGTTTAAACCCAAAGCAACATAGTTGGCCAGGTATTCCCTGATCGCCGTTTCCCTTAATTCTGTTAAGTTGGGATTTCGCGAATTGTAAGCTTCAATATCGGCGACAGCCAAATAAATTTTAGCTCCCAAACTCTGGTAAAAAATAATTTGGTCCGCTACCATTTTGTGCCCAAAATGGAATTTGCCGGAAGGCATTAGCCCGGTCATCATCACAAAAGGCTTTTTATTTTCTACAGCGTCTACAATCTGGCCGAAATCGCGATGGGCGAAGATTATTTTCCGCCTAAATAAAACATTCTCAGTAAACTTTTTGGGCAGATTTTCCAGTGGTTTAAGCCCAAATTCCTGAATAAGCTTATCGTAATCAATAGTTCCTTTAACTTCCCAGGGAGTTATCGTTTGCGGCATATTAGCAAGATATCCGTTCAGTTTTTAATTCTTTTTGCTGAAACTGCCATGGCCCCACATTTCTTTCAGGGATGGGGGCAGTTTAATTCCAATATTTGAACAATACAGCATCAGTTTTCCAAAATGCAATTGCTCATGCTGCAATAACCAGGAAATCAAGGCCGGTTTTTCGATTATTTTGCCCCAAAAATTAATTTTCTTGATTTTCTCATCTTTAATTAAGTTAAGGAGTTCTTTGTAAGTTTTTAGGATATCTTCTCTAATCTTGGCTGGGGATAGTTTCTCCAGTTCTGTGTCAGAGCGGCAGACGGTCTTCCCATTGAGCGCTCCGTTCTTTAGTCCATTAATGTACATTTCTCTGGTGGTAATGATGCAGGCAAATTCCCAGGCAAAACTTTGAAATCTTCCTTTAAATGCCTTCTGATGAAATAATTGTTCTGGGATTAGTTTTAGAAAATCTAAAGTTACCTCATTAACTTGCCGGAAATTTTCAATAACCATCATTATTTCGTGGGATTTATTTCCTTATAAGCTTTTTCTCTCATTTTCTTATAAACAAACTCCATTATCAGTTTCAAATTTTCCACGTCTTCTCTATTGTATTCAATCAATAAATCCAAATATTCTTTATCCCCAGAGGCATGAAAGGCTTGCCATAAATCAACCGGATTGCCGTATAAATGGGCCGGCCGCTTCAAATTCAACTGTTTTTCAATTTCTTTTAATCCGCCCATTAGATTTAGGTTAATGCATAATGGTTTCAAGTCCATATGAATCCAGCCAATATTCACGCCAAATTTCTTTAATCTAGGCAGATCGAAGGAACTGCCGTTGAAAGTAATAACTGCTTGGTATTTAGCTAATTCTCTTTCAATAATTTCTTTTTCAAAATTAATCCCCCTGACAAAAAAATTAGTCTGATAGTAATTAGAGATCCCGACTAATACTATGTTGCCATAGCCATCGATTTCCAGATCCAGAAAACAGCAGCTTTCTCTTATCTGGGGATATAACCTCCACATTTCTTTCTGGGGCAATTTATTGATAAAATAACCATAATTCTCTTGATTTAAAGCTTCACCAGCTTCATGAATTTTCCGATTATAATGCTCTTTCCTCACGATAGAAATTCCTTTAATTTTTTTAACTTTCAGGAAATCATTCCAATCTTTAATTCCTCTGTTCCAGAGAGACTGTTCGGATTTATTGCCAACTTTATCCAGAAAAATGAATGAATTTTTGATCATTGTTTAAGCCAGTCCAAAAAGCACATAAACTGAAATAAATCAAAATTAATTTATAAAATCCCTATTTTTCAAAATTCTCTGTTGAAAAAATTGAATTTAACTCCAGCTAACCCCCTTAGGATTCGTGCTTACCATTAATGGCGCAGTACAGTAGTTCTGCGAACCGTCAGCTTGCGATACGCACGCCACAACATCAAAAGATCCTTGCAGGGAAACGGTATACATCTGGTTCCATTTATTGCAGCCGCCGTTATCATGGCCCAGGATTTGCGAATTAGTAAATTTGGCATATTGATTTAATCCGCTGGGCGAATAAAATAGCCGCACGTTAGTGAAATCTGCTGAATTGCAGGTGAGCATTCCAATTTCATTGACGACTAACAATCTTACAAAATTTTTACCGATGGAAACTGGCGGAACGTACCATTTTCCTTCAGCAATTCCCAGGCTAAATTGCTCCGTAGCTCTTAAGGCGTAAGTCTGCGCTGGCAATCCATTCGCGCCAAGATTTTCTTTAGGCAAGGGATTTTGATTCTCTGGTCCGTTTTCTTTTTCATCAGAACCATCATTCGGCAGTCCAATTATTATTCCGCCAGTCGGCCCTCCAGAAGAAGGCGGCGCGGAAAGATCAGAGCCGCGCAAATCAATAAGGTAACTGTCAGCTCCAGATTGGCAGTCTCCGTTATCGGAAGCAAAAATAACATAGCTGCCGTCAGCCGAGATACTGGCCTGCGGCTCGTGGTAATAATCGCAGTTTGACGATCTGTGGTGAGCCAATCGCCTTACTTTGGCGCCAGCATTGTTGCCTTCCTCGGCTCTTCCGGAAGTATAGACCAGATAAATTTCCTTGTCCAAAGGTTCACCGCCGGCAACTGGAGCATCAGTATTAGTATCGGCGGTAACTACGCAGACTCCTTTCGGCCCCTGGCAGGAAAGATGGGAGAAATGCCCCCAGCCAGGATCAAGGATAATTTTGTCGTAACTGTTTTTAAAGCTGGCGGAACCGGGAAATTTAGTTACAGTAATAAATAAGCTGTTTCTGAAGCCATAAGTTACATAGATTTCATTTCCAAGTTCATCAATTCCTTGATCGCTGTGTCCGCGATGCGATCCAACATGCCCTTGATATAATCCAGTAGTCCGGCCATAAACTTCCACGCCGTTGCAGGCTCCTTCTCCATCAGGATTCCATTGAATGACGATGTCTCCTTTTAATGGCGAAGGCGCCACCCAGTTGGGATTGATGTCACTGCATCGTCCGGCTAAATCCAGTTCCCGTTCAATTTTGTTATTAATCAAATCAAACAGCACAAAGACCATGCGGTCGTTGCTTCTTTTTTGAACAAACAAAGTTAACCATCTTCCATCTCGCGAAATTTCTTCATAAGAAATAGCCCTTCCCGGGCTTACCCAGCGATAAGTGTTTCTGGGAAAATTATATTTAGTTTTTACGCCAGTAACGACATTGACTTTCTCCAGCTCCACTTCTGTAGGTTCTGTGGCCAAATCAGTAAAATAAATCATTTCTTCCTTATGAAGAGGATTCCAGCGCGGCGCATAAATTAAAAAGTCAAAAGCATAAATTGTTTTAAGAGACTCAACTTCTCGTATCAAGTAATTTTGGGAATTATCCATCAATACCAGCGAATTATCTTTATTAAAAGCCTGCAATTGCGAGTAAACGTGCCGGTCGCGATTCCCGTTTGCGGCATCAGTTAATCTTCTAAGCTTTGTTCCAAAAGCCGGGTCGGTAAAAGTTTTTCCAACCGATGGCAAACTTAAAGCCGGCTGTTTAATAATCAGGTTGGGATTAGAAATTCCTGCTGCAGAGCCTTGCGACGGCAGATTAGGAACATTAACTTGGTCGGTAGGGGGCGATTGTTGAGGTGGTGGTTGAGGCGCGCCTTCAACTGGTTTATCAGTATCAATGGGCTTATTATTTTCTCGAGAATCTGGTCCAGAACCATCTTTGTCTTTAGAAGGATTTGCCGGCGGCGGATTATTATCCGGGCTGGTTTCCGGCGCTTTTTTTATTTTTCCAGGAATTCGATTATCATTATCGCAGATTTGGTCCTTATTCTTATCCAGGCAGCATTCCAATCCTACTCTCATATAAGGCTTATTGCAGATAACCGCATTTTCAGAAATTCTTTTAATATCTTTGTCGCTTAAATCATCCAAGCTAAATTTCTCGCAACCGGAAACTACCAGCATAACTATTAAAAGTAAAGCTAACCATCTAATGTTCATTCTATCACCTTTTTTAAAAAGCTTCTAGAATTCCAGTATATATAATTATTGCAGGTCTAAACTAATGGTTTTGGTTTTAAGATCAATTTTTTTAATCTTTTTTTCCTTCTGCAGTTCGGAAGCGATTTCCTTCCAGGTCTTGGTTTTCTTTAATTGGCTGACAATTTCCAATAGCTTCTGGAGAGAGGCATATTTTTCATAAATTAACTCACCTTTTCTTTTATTTAAAATTATTTTTTCTTCCAAAGCGGCGATGGCATCTTGCTGTTCAGTTATTCTTCGCTGGAAATTAGCGATTTTGTTGTCAAAAGGAGAAGTTCGCTGAAATGGCTTCAGCAAATTTACCGCTTCATTATAAGTTTCAGTTACTTGTTTAGCTGTTCGATTTAATAACGGGAAGGGAGTTATCTGTTCATCATAAATATATCCTTTCGGCTGTTGAATTTGTTTCTGCATTTCTTTAATTTCACTGTAAAGTAATTTTATTTTTTTAGAATCTAATTTGGCAGCAGCTTCGTTTTTATCAACTTCAGCTCTAATGCATAATTCTTCAGCATATACTCCTCCCAGATTGATCTCCGTTGCTAAAGTCGTAGCTAAATTTTTTCTATCGCTTTTTTTAAGTATTTTTTCAAAATCCCCTAAAGAAATAATTTTCCAATTAATTCCAGGAGCAGGGAAGGTGTAAGGATGTTTAGCCTTTACACTTCGATCTTTCCACAACTGTTGTTCTAATACTCCGATGGCCATAAAACGAGCATCGGTTAAGATAATATTGCCTTTAGAGAATAATTCGATAATCAAGTAGTGCGTTTCTTCTTTTTCCAGCTCAAAAACGACAATTCTTTCCGCTTCCTTCTGGTAAAGGTCTTTAATAAAAGCATGATCCAAATATTTTCTCAGCTGCATGCAGAATCCTGAAGGCCTAACTGGCGGATTTTTGTCTTTGGTTAAGCACAGCAGTTTTCCCGGAACTATTTTCAACAATTGTTTGCCCTGCCCGGGAGCATGCAATTGCAGCAGTAACTCTTCATTTTGGTGGTAAATCTGGGAAATTTTGCCTTTTTTCAGGAATTGCAGCTCATTGATTACGGCCGCCAATTCTATGGAAGCTAAAGAGTTTTTTTTCATTGGAGAAGAATATAGTTAAGTTAATTTTAATTGTTTCGTAAATTTAGAAACAAAAAAAGCGCTCGGAGGGATTTTCGCGCTAATCTCGAACCCTCGAATGATCGCTGACTTCTTGGTCATCGCTTTGATAAGCTCATCTTAGTGGATCTGCAGGCGATTGCCTTAGCCACTTGGCTACGAGCGCAACAGGCTTTTTGATGGCCATGGATTTATATAATTTTGGGAAAAATAAACTTTTTTTGGTTATTTGGCTCTTTGAAATTGCAGCTCATACAGCCGTTTATAGATCGGATTGCCCAATAATTCCTGGTGCTTTCCTACCGCCACGACCCTCCCTTCATCTAAAACCACAATCTGGTCGGCATGTAAAATTGTTGATAGCCGGTGGGCGATAATTATCTGCGTCGTCTTATGATGCAGCTCTTGGATAGACTCGCTAATCGCTTTTTCCGTTTCACTGTCCAGGTGGCTGGTAGATTCATCCATTATCAAGATACTGGGCTTGGTAAGCAAGGAACGGGCAATGGCTATTCGCTGCCGCTGTCCGCCGGATAATTTCACTCCCCGCTCGCCAGTCACAGAATTATAACCATTCGGCGTTTTTAAGATAAATTCATGGGCCTGGGCTAATTTTGCCGCCTGTTCGATGGCCTCTTGGCCGGCTTTAGGATTGCCATAGGCAATATTCTCTCTCATAGTTCGATTAAATAAGCTGGTATCCTGGGGAATCCAAGTTACTTGTTTTCGCAATGAAGCGCGTTGAATACTTCGCAGGTCCGTTCCATCATAGGTAATCTTTCCCTGATCGGGATCGTAAAATCGCAGCAACAGAAAGGCTAAAGTGGACTTTCCCGCACCGCTTCTTCCCACCAAAGCCGTGGTTGTTCCTGCCGGAATGGCCAGATTAATATCATAAAGCGCCGCAGTTTTTTTAGTGTATTCAAAGGACACATTATGTAAGACTATTTCCTGCAGCAAAGGCTTGACGCTGACGGCATCAGGAGAATCTGTTAATACGTCTTTTTCTCCAATGATTTCGAACAGGTGAGAAGCCCGTTTGGCATTTCTTCTCAATCGGGTAAATAACTGATTTAATTGAGCCAGCGGAGCAAAAGTCATCTGCTGGTAACTTATAATTAAGATTAGTTGCCCCAGAGTGATTTGTTGGCTGTAAATGGCATAAATACAATAGGTTAGAAGCGCTGTTCTCAAAGTAACTTCAATGACCGTTTGCAAAAATTCTTGGGTAAACCATAACCGCTCCACGCCATATTCAAACGAGTGATATTTACTCCATCGTTTAGCATAATATTCTGGCTCCTGGTCTTCTTTTCCAAAAGCTTTCACTGTTCTTACGTTGGACACGCCATCATAGAGGGCTCTGTTGGCTGTTCTTTCCAGCCGGTTTAAGGAAGCCTGCTTTAAAGCAATTGTCCGTGAAATAAAAAAAGTAATTATGATATAGATGGGGATAGGCAGCAAAAGCAATACCCCAAAAAAAGGAAGAATTAAGAAAGTATAAATCACCACAAATAATAAGGTTAAAATTGCCACCAGCAGATTTTGGCCAAATAATTCATACAACAGGACAAAGATAGCGCTTCCTCCTTTGTCAATTCGTGTTCCCACTTCTCCAGAATCATGTTTGTCGTGGCAGGCGAAAGGCAATTGATAATAATGATGCAGCCCGGCATATCGCCAGCGGTCTTCTACCTGCGTGGCAATATAGAAGCTGATTTTAGTTGCTCCAAATTTGCAAATAGAGCCAATAGATAAACAGAGGCCATATCCAGCCAATAATTTCCAGAATTGATCCAAGGAATTTCCGGCAATAACCAAATCAACAATCTTTTGAAAGATTCGCGGAGCTGCCGTAAGCAGAATGGCCGCGCCAATCGCCAACAACAAAAAACCAACAAAAACTAACGGGAAGAGTTGCAGCATACTTCTGAATACGGTTAAAAGCACACTTGTAAATCTGATATTCTTGGGAACCTTATGGGGATCTTTCATTACTGCCTCTTTTATTTATAGAAAACTTTGAATAATTTATTTTTTATTAACAAAGTTCTTTATAGTATAATTCTTTATTAAACTTAAATAATTTTAGAAAGAGTGTAAAATGAAAGCGGGTCCGAGGGGATTTGAACCCCCGACCTAGTAAGCGGCAGCAGTAATTAACTGGCTGGCCTCAGCTTAGAAGGCTGTCGCCCTATCCAGGCTAGGCTACGGACCCTTAATAATCTCGAAACCGCCATAGCTTTTAAATATTTTCTTGTTTAGTCGAAATCATGCCTCCATTCCTTAACTTTATTGGAAAACCAGCTCCGGCTAAAGGATTAAATCCGAATAATTTCATAATTACTGCTAATTTGCATCATCATTTATTTGAAGACGAATTATTTCAACTGGAAAAATTAAAAGACATTCCTCCCCTAGCTTTAAACACTAACAACCCACTTCTCCTATATCCTGGTTCTGGCTCAGACATTTTATATCCGTTGTTTTTCCTTGAGCATTTAATCAATAACCTTAAGCAAGTTACACTGGTTTTTATTGACCAGAATTATCACCTGAGAATGATTAAATCAATATTAGAGGATCTTGGCCTGTCATTTTCAGAAGAAAATAATTTCCTTAATTTTTATTGGAAGAATTTGCTGGTTAAGCTGGAATTTATTGTAGGCAATATCTTCAGTTTGGAATTGCCAGCTTTCGATATTTATTTTGAGCGAAAATTTGCTATTTTTAAGGAATATCATGAACTTTATGAAGCTAATATCTTTAATAACCTAAACGTTGGCGGAATAATCATCAGCGATTATGGCTTTAAGAAATGTAAATTAGAACAAATTGGTTGCCCTAAAGAATTAAGCGCTTATGGCGAAATGATCGTTGGCAGGAAAATCACTTAATCTTAACTTTTTTGATCACCACATCTTCTAAAGGCTTATCTTGGCTGTCAGTCTTGACTCTGGCGATTTTATCAATGACATCCATCCCCTTAACCACTTTGCCAAACACCGGATGCTGGCTGCTTAACGGCGGCTTATCAAAGTCTAAGTAACTGTTGTCCTGCAGATTGATAAAAAACTGGCTTCCTCCGGTGTTGGGGCCATGATTAGCCATGGCTATGGTCCCTCGAACATTAGATAATCCGGCCACAAATTCATCTTTAATCTCATATCCCGGCCCGCCGGTTCCCCAGGAAAATTTCTTAGAAACATCTTTTGATAAGGGATCTCCGCCCTGAATCATGAAGCCGTTAGGCGGAGCTTTAGCCGGGCCAATCACTCGGTGAAATCTGGTTCCATCAAAAAATCCTTTTTCCGCCAAATCAATAAAATTTTTGGTGGTAAGCGGCATTTGCTCGGTAAACAAATCTATCTTGATAGCGCCTAAGCTGGTTTCTAAAACTGCTGTTTTCATGGAAGAACCTCCGGAGATCTTTGAACTAGTTAAAGGTGAATTAATTTTTTCTTTTTCTAAAGCGCAAGATAATAAAAATAATGAAAACACAAAGATCAAAATTATTTTTTTCATTAGTTTGGATAATTAGTATCTGAATATGGTATTTACGGCAGCCAGGTCTTCTCAGTTTTAACTTTTTCCGGCAAGTATTTATCAATTACGAAATTTAGCCCCCAGGCTGCGAGAGCTTGCTGCTCGGCGCGCACTTTCATTTTAGCCATCTGGTCTAAAGCTTTCTGCCATTCCTTGCTATGCTGGCAGAAAGGATCATTTTTAATGACATCTTTTATTTTTTTGTAGTCAACATCTTTCAAGGGATGTGTGGGCAGCTTGTAATCAATGATATCCTGCGGAGTTACCCCTAAAAATCTGGCTTTTGGGACGCAAAAAAATTCATTAATGTGGGCGGCATTTCCAGAACCTACTTTTAAAGTCCTATAAATGGAAAAGAACCCGTAAGGATCAGAATCGCAAAATACCAACACTGGCAGCTTATGTTCATCGCTTAATTTTCGGATAAATCTTCTGCAGGCCCGGGAAGGAACCCCGCCCATAGATATTAAAATGCAATTAGCGGTTTTCCAGTAGCCGTGCCGGTTTAGCCGTTCAAACATCCCTTTAGTTTCAATGGCTAAAATAAATTTAGCTTTAGTTTCAAATTTTAATTCTTCCACGGAAGTAGGAATGGAATAAGCTCCCGAGCCAAATTTAGTGCAGTCAATTTTAATCGGTTTGCCGGATTCATCTTTGTCATGGACTACTAACGATCCAGCTACGTCGCCGCCGTGTTCATCAGCGATAAAACCAATTTGTTCCCGATTAACGCCCAGCGAAGCTTCAATGTCGTCCATAACCGCATCCGATTCGGGCTGTTCTCTAAAGCGCGCCTCGCCCCAGTTTTTGCTGACATAATAAGCTTCCCTCTTGGTGGCAATATCATCGGTTTCCACCAACTGCTTGGATAACCCCATCATCCTCAGCGTCTGGGCAAAAGTCCGGATGGTAGACGCGGTTAAAGTCCTGATTTTAACTTTATCCAGCAGCATAAAGAAACCTTTTTTGTCATCGTAAGAAACATTGCTTAATGCTCTGATAGGCATTTCCAGCTGGGGCTGTTTTTTAAGTTTAATTTTATCATAAACCCCCTGGGCAATTTTCTGGATATCCTGCAAAACTGTGTTTTTAGCCATTTTTAATTGTTTATGAAATATCAACCACTTTTAAACTAGAGAAAATTCTTTTTAATTTTTTCGTTTTCTTTGATTTGTTCCGGAATCTTATAACCAGATAATAATCCAGCCATAATTCCTTCCAGTTCGCTTTGCTGGGCTGGCTGTTGCAGGGTATGTTTTATAATTTTTGCCGCAATATCCGGAACGTTAGCGTAAACCAGCATCTGGACCATAGTTGCGCCATCAACAATTCCTTTTTGCCCAGCTTTTAGTTTACAGGTCATTTCCAAATCTAGTTTGTCGGGAGATACTGCTAAAGTTAGGCGATAAAAAGGCGTAGTCAAACTGATAGTTACATCTTCAATGCCAACCCATTGTTCTGGCTTTCTGGAAAAGAAGATTTGGCCTGGAATTTCAATAGCATCATCTACCAGCGAATTTTCACTAAGAGTGATATAGGGATTCATTTTTGAGGAAGGAAATTTAGGATCATTTAAGTTATATCGTGTTTCTGTAAGAAGATAAGCTCGTTTAAGCAAAGAGACAGTTTCATTAAGAAGCAAATTAGTGCTCCACTCCAATTCATGAAATGGCCGAATTCCACTAACCCAATTAACGTTGGTTATCTCCATAACGGGCTGGCCATCAACAACTAACACCTTAAATTCCTCTTTAGAAAATGCTTCTTCGTCTTTCAGTTCAATCGTCATGTTAATCCTCCATTAATGTTGCCTGTTGATCGTTCTTTTTCTTCTTTCCTTTTTCTTCGCCTCGGCCTTCATTGTTGTCTTTATCATCATAATCGTTTTCTTCTTCCTCATCCTTGCCAATCTCAGCAAGTTCCGGATTATAATCAGGATTATCCACGCCAATTTCTTCTAATTCTCCCCGCGCGCGCTCCAAGATCTCCGCTAAATTATCTTCTATTTCTTTCTTTTTATTTTCCGGCAGGCCTAATAATTCTTTTAAGGCATCAGCAACGTGGGGGATATATTTTTCAATATAACTTCTTTTTTTGCTCTCCTCGCCGATTCTTTTCTTTTTATTGACATAGGAAGCTAATTTCCGCCCAACTTCCTGCAATACCAGTTTAATTTCTTTAATAATTTCTGGATAGTGAGCCAGAGCTTCCTTGGATTCTGAAGTAAAAGGCACCCAGACGGAAGTCATGTGCACCACAATCGTGCAGGGGCCAATGGGCAGCGAGCCTTTGCTTTGCTGCAATCCGTATAATTTCCAGGAAGTGTTTTGGATAGCATTGGTAATAGCGCAAGCGCCCTGCTGGTATTGCAGCGGCACTCGGTTGGCAAAGCGCATAACTCTGATGGGTGAATCAGCTTCCTGTTCCCCTCCGTAAGCAACAGCGCATTCAATGATAAAAGGATTGCCGCGATATACGGCTGGCGGCCGGGTAGTTGCGGCATAAAATTCCGCATTAATTTCTTTCCGCAGCCCTTTTTCCAGCTGTACATCGCCAATAGGAGAAATGCAATCTGTAGGCGGGGCAATAATTTTAGTTTTGTTAATGCCCTTGTGCAGATTCTCGGCCATTTCTCTGGAAATATTCTCGGGTTTAGTATTAGGCAACAACGCGGCATTCTGGCAGATTTCCTTAGCCGTTCCCGGCCCTACGCGGACAAATTCGGTGGTTAAGAATTGCTGCAGCGTCTTAGCTTCGGTTGTTTCCAGCATCCGAATTAATCTTCCTAGTTCCACGCCGTAAGGGTGCGGCTTAATCTCTTTAGGCTCTGGCGGCAGTTCTTCTACTGCTCTGGGAAAGATAATTTGCGTTGCTGAAGGGTCCGTGTAAATAATCGTGGCATGCGGGTTAACTATGGCGGTAGATTTTAAGTATTCATCAACCGACTGCCGGCCTTTCTGGTAACTGGCTTCCATATCCATTTCAATTCTGGTGCCATGCTCTTTATCTTCCCATGGTTCTTCAGCTTCTTCAATAATCTCCGGCTTATTGGTCGCCGTATCTATTTTAAGCTTCATGACCACTGCCGGCTTATCTTTATCTGTTTTTGATTTAATTAAAACTGGTTTTCCTGTCGTTAGTTGGGCATATAATCCGGCGGCGGAAATGCCAATCCCCTGCTGTCCTCGCGTTGCAGATAACTTGTGAAATTTAGAGCCATACAATAATTTGGCAAAAATATTTGGAATTTGTTTTTTAATAATTCCCGGGCCGTTATCTTCCATAATAACCCTGAATCTGGTTTCTGATAACTGGATTAATTCTACATTCACTTCCGGCAGGATTCTGGCTTCTTCGCAGGCATCCAAGGCATTATCTACGCCTTCCTTAACTGCAGTTAGCAATGCCTTTCTGGGATTATCAAACCCCAGCAAATGCCTGTTTTTTTCAAAAAATTCAGCTATGGAAATATCCCTCTGCTTCTTGGCCAGTTCTTCCGCTGTTTTTTGCATAATGGAGAGAAATCTGTATTATGATTTTTAAAAGTATCGAAAAATTAGCTTTTTTTCAGAAGAATGAAGGCAGTTGTAGAACAATTAATTTTTAACAGTTTTGAGCATTCCAGTTATTGTTAATATCGCCAATTCTGGCTGGATATCGAGCATCAATAGGCAAATCTAATCCACAGCCCCGGTTATTTCTAGCTCCAGCGGTAACGAAATTAATTGCATTAATTCCTGTCTGAAAATCAGCAAGAATATTTTCTTCGATTTCAGCATCAACGATTCCTGTAGACCTCCCTCCGCTTAAAATTAAGGCATAGGTAACGCGGTTTATTGATTTTCTCTGAAGATCTCTTCTAATTTCATTGTTCAGGATCCTCACTTTGTTTGGGGTTGTTGCAGTTATCATCAGGCCCTGATCAGAAACTCGAATCTGGTTATTTCGAATCATCATTTCACCGAAAGTTGTAATTCCTCTTTCATAAATGTAAATTCCCCGGTACCCGTTGGAAATTCTATTGTTCTGGATTAGAACTTCTTGTTCATTTAGAGATAACAAAATTGCTTCTCCATTTGCTTCAAAAACAACATCTTCAACAACAACTTGATTTATTCCAGGTAATAGCGATCCTTCAGCGCTCGTAGAAAATGCCCCGTCAAATCCCCGAATCAATCCATTTCTAACTGTAACATCTCCTGAAGGATTGTTTGAATCGCCCCGGGCATAAATTGCCCACATCTGTCCTTCCTTTCCCTGCAGTTGTTGAGACCCGGCGGTGTTAATTATAGAATATCCATTTAGGTTAAGATTTACATCGCTGCTTGCAATTATAATTAAAACTCCATAAGGGATTCCTGGCCGATAAGAATTAAACAATTTGCGCGATCCATCAACAATAATATTTTCTGTAAGACAATATTCTCCCGGCTGGTTAATAATATACCCTTGGTAAAAATTGAGTCCATGGCCTTGAAATAAAGCATTATCCACATCTTCCTGCGTAATTTCAACACTTCCTGCCGGACAAGGCTTAGGCGTAGCGATGGCTGGTGTTTTCACTGCTGGAATAACTGCTGGCCTGATGCTTAGCGGCCCTTTCAAGGCCTGCCCCACAAAATTCTCGTTTTCAATCAGCACCATGCCAGCAATAACTGCAAACAGAAGAACCAGCGCAATATAATGAACCTGCTTCAGCCTCTTTTTCATGGCCTTATTATTTTCTTAACCGTTTTATATCTTTCGCTTCAAGCCAGTTTTTAGCAAAATTTTATATAATTGCCATTCTCTTATAGTAAATGACCTAATAATTTAGATAAAACTGGGTACATTTACTATTGGTAAACGACCATATTGTATAAAAATTAATGTCGTTTACTTTAATTAATATGATTCGAGAAATTGCTGGCCGTAATATTTTAGACTTATTTTGTGAAGAATTCTGCCAGATTGTAGAAAGATATGGCAAGTATATTGTCGTATCAGGATTTCTAGCCATAGCTTCCGGCAGGACCAGAGGAACGGAAGATATAGATATGATCTTAGAACGCTTAGAATTTAATCAGTTTAGCAATTTGTTTGCCGATTTAGTTAAGCATAATTTTATTTGCATGCAATCTAAAGACCAGGAAACAGTTTATGAATACCTGACGAACAATGCCTCGGTCAGATTTACTTGGAAGGATCAAGACCTTCCGGAGATGGAAGTTAAGTTTGCTAAAGATCAATTAGATGTCTATCAGCTGGATAATCGAGTTAAACTAAAACTTACTGGTTTAAATATTTGGTTTAGCAATGTCAATGTTAATATCGCCTTTAAAGAGAAATTATTAAAAAGCCCTAAAGATCTAGAAGATGCTAGGCATTTAAGGATAGTATATTCCGAACTAGTTGACGAGACCGAGATTAAGATGATTAAAAAATTAATACAAAAATACAGGCTATGAGAACAGGCCATCTGGAACAAATTGAACGATGGGCTTATTTTGTAAAAAATAATCCGGATAAGTGGAAAAAAGCCCATTCAGAATTTATTAATGCTATTTTTGAGAAACATTATGAATTTAATAAAAAATTATTGAAGTCACCTAATGGAAAAGAGAAATTACAGCAATTAAGAAGAATGAGATTAAAAAATTAAAGGATTAAACTTCTTCCCTACGTTCGCTTATAATATAACAATACCACGATCAAGCCCGCCAGTCCAACAACCATCAGTCCGCCGATAACCACCCACCACCATACATTTGATTCTGGAACTGCTGGGCTTTCTTCCGGTTCAGCAAACGATTCCTCAATTTCTGGAGGAACGGCCTGATCGGATCTCTCCGGCGGCAGGGCTATATTATCGGAAGCAGCAGTTGCCGCAGAATCCGAGGCAGCAGAAGTTCTGTTGATGATACGAGAGGCTGTTCTTCTGCTTCCTCCACCGCTCCCTCCACCGGAACCACCGCCGCCAGCCCCTCCACCGGAAGAGCCACCGGTGGAACCGCTTCCACTGTCGGCTGCCGTTGCCGCGCCTGCCGAAGTTACAGTAACGGTATCGCTTTGCGATCCTCCCGCAACAATTAAATTAATTAAAGAAACAACATAATTTCCTGCCGTTGCCGGCGCAGTTAAGTTAAAAACAGCTACAGTTCCAGCTAACTGCCCGCGATTAGTCCGGTAATCGTTTTCAATTAACACTGTTATCTGTCCCAGCCCTCTGGAAAAGGCATCTACATTATTTACTCCAAAAATAAAATTAGTTCCTGCCGTAAATCCAGTAGCATTGATTATGAACTGGTCGCCGAAAGTTGCAGTTACCGGCTGGTTGAGGACAATGGAACAGCTGATTTGCCGGCTGGCATTAACTGAATTAGGGCAATTGACATTCAGATTATAAGCCAAACTAAAAGGTATTAGCAACAAAAAAATAAAAACCAATTGTTTCATGGTTAATTAATAGCAAAACAATAAATTCTTCCCTGGCTGCCGGTGTTGCTCAATCCTTCTCGGCTGCAGGAAGATGAACTTATTTCTGGTCCTTCATAACTGCCTGAATTTGCATTAAAGAATTGTCTGGAGGTGGCGTGAGCACTGTTCCAGGTTGCTTGATCATCTGAATGGCCTACCTGAGCCGCAGCATTTAAGTCGCTGCCTCCATCAGTCCAGTCATTGCAGGTAACTTCGGGCATTAACGTTCCATCACTAGTGCTCCCGGTTAGAATATCATGATCAGCTCCTCGGAGTGGTTGTCCGTTCACATCCTGATGATCAGCTAAATTAAATGCCACTCGTTGTCCGCCAGCAGTTAACATTCTTTCTAGTAATATTCCATTAGTATGTAATTCTTCAACGTTATTAGCAATACGTTCTCTATTTACATTATGCCAAGGGCCTGCGCCAATTCGATCACGGGCATTTTCAGTAGTGGCGCTTAAATAGGCATGCCATGTTCTAACGCCCCCCCAGCCTCTATTATTTGCTTCAGCTTCAGTTTGGCATTGCGCATCCGCGCCAGTTAAACCTCCTAAATTACCTCCAGTGGCGCTAGGCAAACTGATAAAGAACCTTACTGGAGTTCCAGTCCCTCCGGAAGCTTGACAAGCTCCATTTTGTACGGTTTGACCTGCCGGGCATTGGCACTCAGGAGGAGCGCCTTGACAAGTTTGGCCGGTAATGGTGCAGCCAGTAGGGGATATGGGAGTATTTCCAGGACAGGAATTACCGGGAGTACAAGCCGTGCGATCTCTTGCAGCGCAAGCTACCGGCTGCGAACTGGTCCCTACAATTCTATTTATTAATTCAATAACGTCTAACACATTTATCGCTGCATTGTTATCAAGATTGGCGTTAGTTAAAGCTTGTCCGGCCAGAACTCTTCTTCCTAAAATATGATCAATAATTCCCAGCACATCTTGAGTAGTTAATATTCCATCTGGAGCATTATTAGGGCCGGTAACATCGCCTAAGACCGCATTAGTTGGGGGCTGGCCTGAGGATTGACAGGCGCCATTATTGCAAGTTTGACTAGATGCGCAGGCAGTTCCGCAGGCGCCGCAATTATTGTTGTCGGTATTGATGTTTACGCATTGACTATTGCATGATGTTGTGCCAGTAATGCATACGCATCGTGGAGTTCCGGAGGTATCACAGCGCTGGCTTGGTCCGCAGTCTGGAGAACATTGTGCTGGAGGAGATCCTCCTCCCAATGTTGGCGCAGCTCCTAAATCAATGATATAAACTTCCCCTCCGCCTTCTAGAGTATTTAGACGCTCGCAACTGGTTTGTCCTCCCGTTTCAATTTGAAGATCAGAATCGAAAACTATATAGCGTCCGTCTCTAGAGATACTTGCGCGTGGCTGCACCCAATATCCACACTCGCTGGAGCGGTGGTGCAGTAGGCGCTTAACGGACCTATCAAAACCAATAAGATAAATTTCACCATCAAATACTTGGCGCTGGTTGCCTTCAGCATAATATGATGTAACAGCGCAAATGCCTCTGGGCCCGACGCAGGAAACATGATCTAAATTCCAAGGAATGGTTAACAGAAAATGAGGGTTGCTGCTTCTATCCCCCAGTTCCCAGTAAGCTAGAGCGGGGAGTTGAGAGTTCTCCGGCGATTCTCCCATGATCGATAAAAAAGCTTCTCTTCCATCGGCAGTTAACCCTAAAGACCCATGATCGTGCCTATCTCTTATGTTGGCAATTAACGCTCCCGTCTGAATATTCCTTAACTCAAGACCGCTGCAAGGAGTAGTACCGTCACGCTCCCACTGAACAATTAGATAATTGCCTAACGGAGAGACGCCAATCCAATCCGGATCTACTGCTCCATATACGATTGGTTGGCCATTCTCGTCTATATCCGTATAAATTTCACAGCTTCCAGTTGGCTGAAAGAGGTCTGAAATTGGAACCTGCGTGCCAACAAGTTGAAATTGAGTAATTGATTCTTCAATATTTAATGAAAAGATCACATTCCCGCTAGGTGTCGTAGCTAGTCCAGCTAACCATCGGCCATCATTAGATAATTCATCGGAAGAACTTACAGTAACTATTGTTTGATAGTTGGCTGGGAAAGTAAATAAAGGTGTAACACTTCCACTATCCACATTTAACTGCTCCAAACGTAATGTAGAATCTCCGTTATCATCAAAGAAGATTATATTATGCGTATTTCCACGCCAGCGCGGTGCATTAACGCCAAAATCATTGGAATCTGCCAGTGTTCTTACTGTTTGGGCAGTGGCCACATCTTTAACAATATATCCTTGATCTCCATTCAGCAAGATGTATCTATTGTCATAAGAAAAGGCTTGCAATTGCGAGTAATCATGTACAGCATAACCTCCGGATCTGGAAGTGGCATCGGTAATTCTTTTGAACCTGACATTAAATGTAGGATCAGTTACTGGCTGGTTTAGTTGCGGAATTCCCGTTCCAAGCAAATCTGCAGCCTGGAGAACTCCAGTAGCATCACCTATTCCTGCATTATTTGGCAAAGTAATCGCTTTTCCAAACAAACCTTCTTGAGGAATACAGCCTGCAATCAGCAATAACAGCAATAAACTAAACATCCCTCTCAAAACAAATACCTGTTTTTGTTTCATCTAATTCAACACCAATCCTCTTCCTATCTAATAATATTAGTAAGAAACCAAATAAGTTTATATTTCTTTTTATAAGGCTCTTTTAACCAATCAACCAAACAGCATTTCTTTCTTCTTTCTCTCTAAGAACGCATATACTGTCTTATGCATGGAGCCGGATAACAGCATCGCTACTGCTTCTCTGGCTATTGATGCCTGCTGTACTTCACCGATGATGCCGATGGTTTTGCCATAGACTGAAATATGCGTTTCTGTCAATCGCTCCATTTCCTCGCGGGCTCTTCCGCCTTTGCCGATAACCCGGCCTTTCAATCTCTCTAAAGTATTCCTGCTTTTTCCAGCCACATCTTTCAGGTCTATGATCTCCAAAGCATAATCCGTTTTTAACAATAATAATGCCACTTTGGGATTAAATCCCCGGGCAATGGCGCGCACAATTTCCCGAGCAGTATATAATAATAGGGCATCAGATCCAATTATCATTACGTCTCCTTCTGCCGAGACTTCGATCTTGCTGCTGGTGGCTGCTTCCAGCTCTTTTTTAGTTTCTCCATCTTTGCCAATCACTACGGCAATCCGTTCTACAGGCACTTTTAATTCATAGGAAAATTCATCCATACCGGTGTATTTATCGCCAATTTTTAAAAACCTATCCTAAATTTTCTTCAGGAAGTTATTTTTCGAACCATTGCCGTAGGATCTTCATGAATGCCTAATTTTGCAAAAAAGTTAACCATATTTTTTACATCTCTGGCCAATAATTCCTCCGAATTAGGCGTCTTAACTAGCGTAGCTTGGGAAAAATCAATAAGATAAGGCTGTTCATTATGGATTAAAATATTGAAAGAGCTTAAATCACCGTGAATTAGGCCTTCTTGATAGAGTTTTTTTAATTGTAATACGATTTCATCTAAGAGCTTCTTAGGATTCTTGGGAGATATATCTTTTAGAGTCAGCGCAGGTTCTTGGTCTCCAATCATCTCTTCAACCAGGATATTATCCCTAAACGCCAGAGGTTTAGGGGCATTAATTCTGGCTTTTTCTGCATATTTTAGATTCCTGAACTCCCGCTGCGTCCAAGAAAAGATAATTTGTCTCCGGTGGTGTTTTAAGAAACTGTAACGAGGGTCTTTCCTAATATAATGATACATCCGCTTAAAATCGCAGTTCTGCACCCGGTAAATTTTAACAATAAGTTTTTTATCGTCCTTGGCAGCAATAAAGACATTACTTTCCTTGCCTATTTTATAAGGAGAAACTAATTCATCAAAAACACCCCGGCTTTGCAATTCAAAGATATTTCTCTCGGTATGCTCGTCAAATACTCCTTTAGCTGTTTTAAAGCGTTCCTGATAAGTTAGTGTAACCATTAAAACTTAAAATAAGGATGAGTATAAATAGTTATCAGAAATATTCGCAGGCGGGGTATTCTGCGTTATTCCTTAAAATATGATTTTTCCACCAGTGGTGATCGCGAGTGATTGACAACCGTTCATAATTTTCAAGAACCTTGACGATTTTCCTGGTTTATTTAGATCCTTTTGCCTATTCGCCATATAGTTAGTAAACGCCATATATAGTTAGTAAATCCCAGTTAAATTTCAACTTTGCTAAAACTGAGTGGTCCCTTCAAAGGAGTTACAACCACAACATTTATATAGCGGTTACCCCATTGGAGTAACAAACACCTCTAAACCACCTCTTTTCACGAAAATTTCGGTTTTTGTGGAAGATCCTCAGTAAGCCTTCGGGTTTACTGGGGTTTTTATTTATACCAAAAGATATGATTATTTAGCATTTTTAGTATACAAAGGGCTTAAATTTTTACGAAAATTTATGTTCCGTAGTATATCTGATAGATTTAGGCCGCCGAAGCATGCTTTATATTTCTCTTCTTAACCGCAATTGGAACAATTGAACAATAAGTTTATAAGTAGACTGCTCTAAACATTAAAATGCCCGTTACGAGAGTACCTGTGCGAGTCTACGGCAAAGCCAAGCTATGACTACAGGAGTTAGTAGTACGGGCTTCATAATTATAATTAATCAGGAAAAATAGTCCTCGAATATCACAGTTCATAGGTTAAAGATTGTTTAAAGAAGGGATGGATTAAGAAGATGTGTCATTCTAAGCTATTTTTCTAAATATAATAAATAGTGAAAGAGCATTATCTCTTTCTGGAGGAAACTATGGCAAAAATAAGCCCGGTAGCGGCTAAGTATATAATTCATTCAGCAATTCAAATCGAAGGCGTGGTAGATCGTCCTGATGTCATTGGAGCGATTTTTGGCCAAACGGAAGGATTGCTGGGCAATGATCTAGAACTAAGGGAATTGCAGCGAAGCGGTAAAATCGGCCGTATTGAAGTTAATATGAATACAAATCAAGGAAAGACCGCTGGCGAAATTATCATTCCCAGTTCTTTGGATAAAACAGAGACAGTTATTGTTGCTGCCGCATTAGAAATTATTCAGAGAATCGGCCCCTGCAATGCTAAAATTGAAGTTAATAAGGTTGAAGATGTAAGAATCAGCAAGCGCCAGTTTGTGGTAGAGAGAGCCAAATCTTTGCTAAAAGATTTGACTCAGAATACGCTGCCCGATTCCCAAGAGTTGGCAGATGAAGTGGCGCAATCGGTGCGAATGATGGAGGTTTCCGAATATGGGCGGGAAAAATTGGCTTCCGGTCCGATGATTAATGAGTCCGAGGAAATAATTATTGTTGAAGGGAGAGCCGATGTTTTAAATTTGCTTAAGCATGGCTTTAAGAATGCTGTCGCTATGAATGGGACATCTATTCCGGAAACGATTAAAGATTTGGCCAGGCAGAAAACCACGGTTGTTTTTGTCGACGGCGACCGCGGCGGCAATTTAATCATCAGGGAACTGCTGGCAGTAACTGATATTGATTTTGTCTGCAAGGCTCCAGATGGAAAAGAAGTCGAAGAATTAACTAAGAAAGAAATTCACAAGGCTCTTCGCGGAAGAATTACCGCCGAGCAGTCCAAATTGGATTTAGGAGTGAGAGATGACGGCACTTTAAAAGAAGAGCCGGTCTTGCGAAGCAGCCTCCGGCCTTTAGTTAAGCCGATGGTTAAGAAATTTGAATTAAGCAATAATGACAGTGGCCGGAAACTTCTCAATGGCCAGCCGAAATTGTTAAGATCAGAAAAACCACCTTTAACCAGCATAATTTCTGATCCAGAGAAGGCAACTTTTAAGCAAACCATGGAAGACTTGTTTGGCACGCGCGGAGCTTGCATTTTTGATCCGGGGTTAAATGTACTCGGCAAAGTGCCCTTAAGCGAATTAGGCACTACAATTAAGAGCCTTAGCGGGGGAGTTTACGCTCTAGTCTTGGACGGCCATATTGATTTAGAATTAGTCAAATTAGCTGAAAAAGTCGGAGTTCAGCATATTGTTGGAACGAACTCTTTAGTTAAGGGGCCGCAGAAAGTTAATATTCTGACGGATGAGCAATTAATGGTTTAATTTTTGTAATTGTTTATAAAGTATCCAATACTTTTAAACTAGAGAAAATTATGTTTTAATTTTCTCGTTAACCATAACCTTTTTATCTTCTCTTAGTTTAAGTTAGTTAATGGTGTTTGATGTTATCATTGGCCGCAGCAAGAAAGATGTTGAAAAATACGGGAAAGAAGGAACGGTTTTTATCGGCAAGCAATATGTAGAGATGGGCCAGACTACTTCTCTATCTAATCCAGTTTATCTAGACGTAGCCAGCGCTCATGTCGTTTTTGTAGTTGGCAAGCGCGGATCGGGAAAAAGTTACTCAATGGGATCTATCGCCGAGGGGCTGGCGGATTTGCCGTTAGAAATTAGGCAGAATATTTCCATACTTCTGATTGACACCATGGGCATTTATTGGACGATGAAATACCCTAATTTTCAAGATGCGGAATTATTGAAAGAATGGAATTTTGAGCCTAAATCCTTGGACATCAAAATATTTACTCCAGACGGCTTTTATAACAAGTATAAAAAAGAAGGCATTCCAACAGATTTCTCATTTTCTATTCGGCCTTTAGATGTTAATCCTCTGGATTGGTGCCGGGCTTTTTCTATTGAGCCAAACACTCCGCAGGGAGTTTTAATCACTAAAATCGTTCAGCAGCTCCAAGATCAGCAGGTTAATTACGATCTGGACGAGCTGATTGAAATGATTAGAAAGGATTCGGAAAGCGAAAAGGTAGTTCGAAATATGGTAATTAACGAATTCATTAAGGCCCAAGGCTGGAAAATTTTTTCTAAACAAGGAACGCCGTTAACGGACTTAGTATCTCGCGGCCAGGTTACGGTTCTAGATGTCAGCCCTTACGCTACCATGCCTTCCGGCTGGGAAATTAAAGCTCTGGTAGTGGGATTAATTTGCCGTTCTTTGTTTAACCAGAGAATGATCGCCAGAAAAACCGAAGAATTCCAGACTTTAGATGCAGCGATGCATTATTTCAAAAAAGAGTCTCTGGGCTTGTTAGAGGAACCACTGATCTGGATTGCTTTAGACGAGGCTCATGAATTGCTGCCCAATGACCGGGAGACGGCAGCTACCGATGCGCTGATTACCATTTTACGCGAAGGAAGGCAGCCGGGAATTTCTTTAATCTTAGCCTCCCAACAGCCCGGGAAGATTCATACCGATGTAATGACTCAGTCCGACACTGTGTTAGCCCATCGTTTGACCGCTAAACTGGATATTGATGCCTTAAGCACCCTAATGCAAACTTATATGCGGCGCGGGCTGGATAAGGAATTAAATCTGCTGCCGCCGGTTAAAGGTGCTGCGGTAATTTTTGATGATTCCAATGAGCGAATTTTTCCCATCCAGATGAAGCCGCGCTTTACTTGGCACGGTGGGGGCGCTCCTTTTGCGATCAAGGAGAAGAAAACCGATTTTGAACGAAAATTACGGGAATTAAGAATTTAGGATCCGAGTTCCCTCTTAATGATTTTAGCAATTTTTTCCTCAAAACCAAAAAACAAATGGCCCATATCCTTAATCAGATAATTTTTATATTTGCTACAAATATCTGTTATTAAGAAAGGATCTCTTCCTCCGGAAATTAAGATCAATTTATTTTTAAGTTTCTTTAAATTATTATGGTCGTCTTTAAGTATTACGCTCTTTAGAGTGCCGGATTCAGAGTGAAAACTGTGCTTAAAATAATCCCAGAATGAATCTAGATATTTTGTAAAGAAAATTAAACCGATGGGCAAGGCTAAAAATTTCCAGAGAACTTTGGAATTGCACATTGCTCTAGCCGTCCAGGTTTCTTTAATAAACATCTGATTAAGCCAGTTATGTTTTATCTTCTCTTGGTTAAAAGGATAATTTATAATTAAAACTTTTTCTGCAGTTCTCGGATGCCTCAACGCAAATTCTTTACTGAGTATTCCGCCCATAGAATGCCCAATGAGAACATATTTTTTTTGAAGATCCAGCTTATTTTGAATAAAATTTAGATAAACTTCCAGGTTGTATTCTATTTTCGGTTTTTTCTCCGCGCCAAAACCGATTAGGTCAAAAGCCAGACAATTATATTCCGGCAAGTTTCTAATCAGAGTTCGGAAATTTCTTTTTGAGCCAGCGGATCCATGTATAAACACCAAGTTTTTTTTCATAACTCTGATAACTGAAGCAAAACTATTTAAATTTCCCGGTGAAGATATTTTAAACAGTTAGGCTAAGTGGGCTTGAACAAAAGTAATTTATACTATAGAATAATTCTTAAGCCCAATAAAGATGGTACTGGAACAGATATTCCCGGAAAACTGGCTGGAAACTAAAGGAAGATACGCTTTTATTTTAGGCATAGTATATTCGGTGGTAGGAATTCTATTAGCCAAATTCTTATTTCGCGGCGACCCGGCGTTAGTGGCAGTAGGCTTTACCTCTTTGTTATTATTGCCGGAGTTGTACAAATTGTTCTCTATTGAAGAGCGCAAAGAAAGCCTGCAAACAAAGGTAAGCATTCGCTCTTTATGGCGGAACGACATAGATATTGTCAGAGTCTACATTTTTTTGTTTTTAGGAATATTGCTGGTTTATTCCATTGGCACGATTTTACTGCCTAGTTTCACAACTAATACTTTATTCCGGGAGCAGTTGGAAGTTAGATTCGGGCAAGGTTTTGCTGGCAATGCTTTTGCTGGCGGAACTTTTAGCGCCAGTTTATTCTTTAGCCTGTTAAGCAATAATTTCTTGGTGCTGATTGCCTGTTTTATTATGGCTCTGTTGACTGGCGATGGCGCTATATTTTTAATCACCTGGAATGCTTCGGTCTGGGGAACGATTTTTGGCATCACCGCCAAAAATGCGTCTTTATTTACTGGCGGGAATGCTTATTTAACTTTCATTTTGATCATGCTGATTGTCTTTCCTCATATGATTATCGAAGGGATTTCTTATTTTTTAGCCGCAATTTCCGGATCAGTTATTTCCAAGGATGTAATTTTAGAGCAATTTATGTCTAACCGCTTTTTTGAGGTATTTGGGTTTAACTTGTACTTATTGCTCTTTGGACTACTGTCTTTGCTCTTGGGAGCTTTTGTAGAAACCTTTGTTCTTAACAATGTGGGGATTTACCAGGAGATTATCCAGCAGAGTATGCAGGCGGTGGCAGGCAGGGGGCTTTAAATTAACTACTCCCCAGTACTCAGTATTTTTTTTTAAGTAGAACTGCTTTTCTAAGTAAAGTAAACATATATTGAAGTGTTTTAGTTATGAAAGGCAAGAATAATTCCAGTAAAAATCAACATTGGGCATACCTTATTATTGCAGGGTTAGTGATTTTAGTAGCAGTAGTAGTGGTTGTTTTAAATCAAAGAACAACAGTGGTTGTGGATGAACAGGGAAATATAGTCGGGGAAGCCTTCAGACATTCTCGACTAGCAAGAGGAATTCCTGAATCGGGTATTTTTAGCTGGGTTAAAGTTGTAACGACTAGGTCGGTTGGCGATTCTTGTGTTAGTAACAACAAATGTTTTTCAGGTATCTGTAATAATAGAGTATGTAAAAATGGCCCTGGCGGTGTATGTTCCAATACTAATCACTGTACGACTGGTATTTGCAAGCGAGGACTATGCAGAAATCCTACAGGGTGGGCTTGTATTAAAAATTTTCATTGCGAATTCGATACTTGTGTTCAACAAATTTGTAAAAATCCTGCCGGGTAAGCCTGCACAGAAAATTCTCACTGCGCATCCAATGGTTGTGCAAGTGGGTTCTGTGTCTAATTTCTCAAAATCATTTATTTTTTTCTTCTTTTAACCTTACGGCATAAATAATCTTTCCCGGAATTCTTTTTCTGAATCCGGCTTTTGCTGTTTCTAGGTTGATATTATTTGAATCAAAATTAATCCAAGGATCCATCCAGCCTTTATTTGATTTATAGTAATTGTGAATTATTTTCGAATATTTGTTCACAATTACTAATAGCAAATGCGCGGGATAGATGTACGAATATTTAACACATTTGCTATAACTAAATAATGTCCACAAGGATATCTTTTACTTCTCTTAATAAAAACAATTGTTTCATTCTTGCATCTTACGTTTTTATTTCCTACATAACTGTAATCATAACTTTTTTTAGCTCTGGAAAGAGCGGCAACCAAATCCCGGCAATAATAGCCGGTTTTATTAGCGTCGCCTGCATTTTGAAAATATTTTTGTTTAGTTTTATTATAACTTAATTCCAAGATAAACGCTGTGCAGGCAATGCCGCAGCCTAACCAATCTCTTTGCGCAACCGAGTTCATTGATTTTTTTAAGCTAAAGATTAGATAAACTTATCGGCTGATTTTAAGATAAAACTAAAGCATTAATAAATTATTTTTCAATCTTTAGTTTCATGCGGCTTGCAAGTTTTATAAAAATCGCATTGCCCGGTAGACCATTTGCATAAATTATTCACGGTTTTGGGGTAATCCTCCCTTTTCTCCGTTGCTGAGGTATGGGCATGAATCAGCATAATCTCCTTTTTAGCCAATTCCAGCAGCTGCTCATCAACAGCCATTAATTTAAGCTTATGCCGTAAAAAAAAGATGCCAACCTTGGAAGGCAATTTTCCATGCGTTTCAAGATAAAGTAAAGAGTAAATGGCCAACTGCAGTTTATTCTCATCCTTTAAGTCAAAACTGGAATTGGTTTTGTAATCAATGATGTGCACTTCGTCATCCAAATGCTTAATGGCATCAATAAATCCCCTTACGGAATAATTACTGGAAGCATATTCTTGTTCTCTTAATGGCGTTAATTCCAAGAATGCCTGCTGCAGGGAAGAATTTTTTTTCCGCTGGAGATTCTTTAAATCATCAATAAAATAATTTACCCAGTTCATAATCATCAGCATTGTTTCTTCAAAGTAAAATTTCTTCTGGTCTTCATGCAGGCCCAGCTGGCCTAATTCCTTTTGATGATTTTTCCAGTGGTGCAGAAATAATTTTTGAGCTGTTTCCCTTAGTCGCAGTTGATAATCATCCTCGCTAAATTTGGAAGTATCAATGTCAAAAAAATGTTCCAAAGTAGCGTGAGCTATTATTCCTCGCACCTGATGAATATTAAAAATTGTTGGCAGTTTCTCAATGTATTGGTAATAATATTTTCTCCTGCATTGTTTAAAAGTGTTAATAGATGAAGGGGATTCTACTCTTTTAGCCATATGGACCTCTTTTTCCGAAGTACGGCAAAAGAACTAGTTTATATGTGTTTATATGACCCAGAAGTTAGGTTTAAACAACTAAGAAAAAAGAAGAGAAATTATGGTTCAATAATCAGTTCTATTCCTTTATCTGTTTTTACTGTTCCGTCAGGCGAAGTAATTTCCGCATCTTCAGGATAATCTGAATTCTGATCCGGTTCGTAGATTACAATAGATAATCGCTCTTTTTTTGCTTTAGGCAGCAGACTTTTGTCAGAATCATTAATCTGCAACGGTCTTGTTGCCATAACATCAGATAAATCAATCGGCCCTTTGCCAGCCAAACCACTATAACTGCCAGAACCAATTACAATTAATTTAGTCTCTCCTGGCTGCCGACCGTAGCTAGCGGAAGAAGTTTCGCTTTTATTTGCAGAATAATCCCTTCGCCCATTTAAAAAAGCGTCCATATCCCTCGTCTCCGGTGTTGCGCAGCCCATTGCAGCAGCTGCAGCCAGAGAAGAAATACCTGCATAAATACCTGCATAGAATGTTTTCATTTTAATTACCTCCATAACACGTTTAACTGGTAATTTTATTATAGATATAAAGATTTCGCGGGTTAAAACCAACCAAGTTAATTTTTTCTCCCAAATATTTATAAATAACCTGCTCATTTGTATTTTAAAGCCAACCTTTATCCAGTGTAGGATAAATAACTGCGTGAGGCGAAAAACATTCGCAGAGTAAGATCAGCTTTCTTATTTGTGAATGAATTGCGCTAAGCAGTGGTTGTAAGACTAAGCTCACAACGTGAGCACGGGTCTACTGCTCCCAGTTGGCGAAAGAACTGGAGGCAAAAAACATTCGCAAAGTAAGATCCGTTTTCTTATTTGCGAAAAAACTGCAGATAAGATTTAATTGCTAAGGTGCTAAAATGGTAGAACAAGAAAGTTTGTTAGTTGACTCTAATGAGTATTTGAAATCTGGAATTCATATTGGAACTAAGTTTAAAACCAAATACATGGCTAATTTTATTTATAAAACCAGGCCGGATGGATTAAGCGTTTTAAATCTGAAAAAAATCGATGAGCGCATTCATACGGCAGCTAAATTCTTGTCGCAATACGCACCTCAGGATATCTTAATTGTTTCCCGAAGGGAAAACGGCTGGAAAGCCTTAAAGAGACTGAATCAGTTAACCGGCATTAGGGTAATAAACGGCAGATATCCGCCGGGAATTTTAACTAACGCCCAATTAGAAACTTTTACTGAGCCGAAAATAATTATGGTTTGCGATCCCTGGCCGGATAAAAATGCTATTGATGATGCGGTCCGTGTAGGAATACCGGTAATTGCTTTATGCGATACCAATAATCAATCCAATAATATTGACTTGGTTGTTCCCTGCAATAATAAAGGCAAAAAATCAGTAGGGTTGTTATTTTATCTTATTGCCAAGGAATATATGCTTAAGCGAGGCCTGCTGGCTGGCGCGGAAGAAATGCCGGCGAAATTGGATGAGTTTGTGGAAGAGTAAATTTTTATTACTCTGCGTTATTCCACAATCTTTAAAATATCTTTCTAAATTTCTCTTAATCAAATGCAAGCAGTTATTTTAGCGGCAGGGAAAGGAAAAAGATTGCTGCCGTTAACTGAAGATCTGCCCAAAGGAATGCTGCCCATTAATGGCAAGCCCATGCTGCAGATTATTATTGAGCAGCTGAAAGCCGTTAAAATAACCGATATAACTATCATTGTTAATTATTGCCAGGAAAAAATAATTGACTATTTTAAAGATGGCGCTCAATTTGGCGTTAAGATACGATATGCTTATCAAAAAGAGATGAATGGCACGGCTGATGCCGTATTGCAGGCTGAGCCCTGCGTTAATTCAAATCAATTTCTGTGCATTGCCTGCGATTCTTTATTTGAAAAAGGATTGCTGGAAAGAATATTAAAACATAACACTGGAGTTATAACCTGTAAGGCGGTTAAAGATCATAAAAGATATGGCATTTTAAAAACTCAGGGAAGCCAAGTGCTGGAAATCGTGGAAAAACCGGAACTGCCTCCTTCCAATTTGGCTAATTTTAGTGTTTACTTATTCCCTAAAGAAATTTTTGCTGCGTGTAAGCTAGTTAAGCCGTCTCTAAGGGGGGAATTGGAAATCAATGATGCTATTAAAACGCTGATTAATCAGGAAACTAAGTTTACTTATGAGGTTAGTTCTCATATTATGGACATTGGCACTTTTGAGCAATTATCGGAAGCCGAAGAAGTAGCCAGGGAATTGGGGTTGTGACTACTTCAAAGTACTCGGCTTTTTTTTTTAAGTACAACTGCTTTCCTAAGGAAACAAGAGGCGTTTTAGTTATGAAAAAAAATCTGGATAAAAGTAAATTGAAAAATAAAAATCATTTTTTACCTTATATTATTATTGGGGGATTAGTAGTTTTAGTAGCAGTTGCAGTCCTTGTTTTAAACCAAAGGGCAGTGGATGGGAATATTGCAGGAGAAGCTGGGATGTGGACGAGATATGGAAGTTCACCGCCTGGCGCTCCAGTAGGAAGCCGTTGCACGAGTAATGGTCAATGTCAATCTAAGATTTGTGAGCAAGGAAAGTGTAAAAGCGAAGTAAGGTCGGCTCAGAGACCTCCTGGTGCTTCAGGCGCTTCTGGTCCGGCATTAGTTCCTTGTACTTCAGAATTTGGCCAATGTGACCCTTTTAACGTCAATCGACCTACTTTATGTGAATTGTCAACGAGAACCTGTAAAGTTAAAGGTGGCGGTCGATGTCAAGTTGATGTTGAATGCAGGTCAGGCCGGTGTCAGGGATGGCGGTGTGTATATGGTCAGGGGGAACCCTGCCCAGCAGTCGGAGGAAGCATATGCGCAGCAGGCCAATGTTTGTTTAGGCAAGCTAGTCGTAGTTTTGCATGCATAAATCAAGATGGAGATTCGTGTCGATTTAGTACTGACTGTATAAGTGACAGGTGTATAAATGGAGTTTGTCAGAGCCGACCAGAGAGACCGCCTCAAAGCCCGTGTCAGTGGAATAGTGATTGTAGAAGCGATATCTGCTTAAATAATAGGAGATGTTCGTAGCAATATTGCTTTTTTCTTTTTTTTTCAAAACTTTTAACCAACATCATTTTTTCTGCTAATGGTCTACGAACCAAGAGAAGACTCTTAAATCTTATTGGTCGAGATGCAGTAAGATAATTAGAACAGAAAATTTTATATATTATGTGTAAAATACATAATATTATGGTAAAAATACCTACCAAAGATTAGCCATAAAATAACCTCGGATGCTTTAATTATTTTTGTTCGCAATAAACTTAAGGAGAGTTTATTGAAGGATTTTGAAGAAGCCAAGGAAGAAGCCTTGGAAATTATTGGCAGGAAAGCTGATGAAGTTCTATTGAATTATGAACGAGAATTGGAGAAGAGATCAGTTTTTCAATATCAGTCTACTGAAGAGATTAAGAGAAATAAGGCTGAAACTTCTTTAGAACGAGCTAAAAAATTTATTTTTGAAATGAAAAAATTACTATAATCTATTTCAAAGAGCTTACAACAAATAACATAACAACAAATAACCTAAAATGATTTACGAACCGCGCGAAGATTCTATCTTACTTGAAAAGCAAGTCTCCAAACTAGCTTTTGGCAGAGTTCTGGACTTGGGAACTGGTTCAGGAATTCAAGCTTTAGCGGCCTTAGGCAACCATGATGCGGGAGAAGTTATTGCCGTAGATATTGATGATGAGGCTATAATTGCTCTCAATGATCTTATAAAATTAAGAAAGCTAAGAAAAATTAAGGCTCTTCGGAGTAATTTATTTGAAAATGCAGACGGAAAATTTAATACCATTATCTTTAATCCCCCCTATCTGCCTCAAGATAAAAACATAGAAGATAAGGCTATTTATGGAGGAAAACACGGCTGGGAATTATCTGAACAATTTTTTAATCAGGTTTCCCAGCATTTGGCTGCTGATGGCCGGATCTTATTTTTATTTTCATCATTAACTAATAGAGCAAAGATTGAAGAATTAATTAATTTGAACCTATTGCAATTCCGTCTTCTAGGCCAGCAGAAGTTTTCTTTTGAAGAATTATATGTCTATGAAATAACTAAATCTGATCTCCTAAGAAGGTTGGAAGCCAGGCAGCTGGAGCAAATTCATTATTTTGCTAAAGGCCAGCGGGGCATGATTTATACTGCCTGGCTGGATCAAAGCAAATTAGTCAAAACTCATTTTGCAGCGAAAAAACAAATTAAGGCAGCTATTAAGATAAAGCGCCCCGACAGTAAAGCGCAGCAGAGCATTGAACATGAAGTTCATTGGTTAAAGATAGTAAACAAACAGGGACTGGGGCCAAAACTATTGTTTTATGAAGAGGACTTTTTGGTATACGAATTTGTGGAAGGGCTATTTATTTTGGAATGGATTAAACTCCAAGACAGATCATCAATCATCCTTATTTTAAAATCAATTTTAGGCCAGTGCCTGATTCTAGATACTTTAGGAATTAATAAAGAAGAAATGCATCATCCTTTAAAGCATATTATAATAACCAAAGATAATAAGCCAGCGCTGATAGACTTTGAAAGAACTGTTGAAACCAATAAGCCAAAAAATGTCACCCAGTTTATTGAATTTATCTGCCGGATTGAAGAAGAACTTAAGGCCAAGGGATTAAAAGCAGATAAAGCAAGGCTTCGGGAACTGGCTAAGGAATATAAAGACTCTGGAGATCAGCAAATAATTAAAGAAGCGGTTAATTCTTTCTATTAGAGAACTTTCTATTAGAAAACTGTGAAAAATAGAAATCTGTTAAATCAAATAAGCAGAAATCTTTATGATTCAAAATTCTCATTAATAAAATTCCGTAGTTCCATTACTATGAATGCCTTTTTTTAATTCCACTGGCCGCCAGTCGTCTTCCACCAGTTTAGCTCCCAGCCAATTAGCCAGCTCTTGCTTGTTGCCAATGGTAGCGCTTAAGCCAATAAACTGCGGCTGAATCAATTTTTTAAGTAAAGTAATGATTATCTCCAGGGCAGGCCCGCGGGAATGGTCGTTCAGCAAATGGATTTCATCTATAACAATCAGCTTAACCTCGCTTAACCAGCCAATTCGATGCCGCAACAAACTATCCAGTTTTTCTGAGGTTAATACCAATAAGTCATAAGGAGCCAGATAACCAGAATCGGAGTCTATATCTCCGGTAGCTAGGGTTGCTTTATAATTAGTTTCCTTCAATAACGAATGATATTCATTGTATTTCTCTTTGGCTAAAGCTTTGAGAGGAACAATGTACAGGGCTTTTCCTGTGCCCAGAATAGTTGCAATAGCCATTGTGGCCACCAAAGTTTTGCCGGAAGCAGTGGGAGCGCAGATCAATTGAGAAAAACCTCTTAACAGCCCGGAATCTACCGCTTTCTCCTGAATGGGTGTAAGATTTAATAAGTTAGAGTATCTTTCTAAGAAAAATCCCGGCAAAGGCAACAGTCTTAATTCCATATTCTAATTATTTTTTAGGTTGATCTTTATATGGCTTATCATTAATTTTAGGCTTAACCATTAATTTTATAATAACTAATATTAATAATCAAGAACTAAGTTCTGGATTTACCATTTTTGTTATTCTTGGATGATGAAACCGCATAACCTGAAAATTTTCTCGTTTTAAGCCTCAATGATAATGCGGCCGATTTTCAAAATTCTGTTTTTGCGAAAGGCTTATAAATCGTTTTTTGGTAATTAGAGTACACTATTGTAATTTCGTCTTATGGCGGATTAAGTCATCTATAGGATCGAAAAGGTCATTTCTTCTGGAGTGGCCCTTCGGAATTCTTATGGATGGTCTTTAAAGTTCGAGTTTATTCAAACACGGAGGTGTGTTTAGAAAATGAAAATAAAAAAAATGGTGAAGCGGTTATTTGCTGTAGGCACTGGCGTGGCCATGTTGGGCGCGACAGCGATGGGCGCAATGGCTGCTGACTTAAGCAATTACCCTACAATGTTTGTTGACAACGGTAGGTTTAATGGATTCTTGGTAGTTGGTGATGATGCTCAGGCCGTTGACAACTTGGCTATGACAGATATCGCGGCCAGAATGATGGTTCCTGGAGGCAGCGCTTCCACAACTACTGCGGTGAGCGGAGATGCTTGGTTGGTAGGAACTAGTTCTAAAAAATTAGAATTAGGCAACAACAATGCCAGCGCTTCCTCAATAGAAGCTGAATCATTTCGAGACATAACCACTTTTATTGGTGAAGAAGAGTTGGGCGCCTTAGCTGATGGCACATGGTCTACTAATGAAAATGATTATGGTTTCCAGCAGTTTTTATTCTTTGATGAAGATGGGAGAACCCCTGATACGCAAAATCGAGTAGTTAAGTATTCAGAGAATGATGATGATGTAACTGATGTGCATCTCTTCTTCAGGAGTGGAGAACAAATTGGCAGGTATAAGCTGGAGTTTTCTTCCAATGCCCAATCTGATGTTACTGATTCGACTGGATCTTCGACAACTACTGGGACATATTTAGATGATTTTGAAAATACAGATATCTCTTTAATGGGCAAGGATTACTCAGTAGTGTTAGCTAGGAGAACTAATTCTGGCAATGACGATAATCAAAACGGCATCAAATTAACTCTGATGGCTGGTTCAACCAGAGATACGCTTTTGGAAGGAGAATCGAGGACTTATACTGTTGGCAGCAAGACTTATGACGTTGAACTGACCTTTACCGATAGTGATGAAGCTAAGTTTATCGTTAATGGAGAAGCCACCAATAAGTTGAAAGTTGGGGAGACCTACGTCTTAGGTGATAAAAGCGAGGTTGGTGTAAGTGAAATTTTATACCAAGCTTACGCTGGGGGGGTGCACTCGGCAACTTTCTTTGTGGGAGCTCAAAAGATGGTTCTTCAGGATGACGACATAACGACAGTCAATACTGGAGACAAAAAATTGAAGATAGGCTCGGAAGACATTGATGGAACAAGTGTTTTCTTTACCGGCACTGATAACAACGTAACTTTCTCCATCAGCACTATTGAAGTCAACATGACTGCAGATGACGATTTCTTTGTCGGACCTGGTCAGAAATTAGATGACGTTATTGCGGCTTCTGGAGAAGAGAAAGAAGTCCTATTAGGCAATGCTTTTAACGTGCAGTTTGCCGGTTTAACCTCTGAAACAACTCGGGAGTTGAAACTGAGCAGTTCCTCTTCCCGAAGATATAAGCTTCACCTGTATGATGGTGATGGAAATCCAGTAGATATTCCTACAGCCTACGCTGAGAGCGCTACTAACTTAAGCTTATCTGAGGACACTGCTACGGGTGGCAGTTCTAACTGGAAACGGTTGCACCTTAACGAAAGCTATGTGCCTGTGGGCGGTGCTGCTTCTTCAGTTGATGCAACTGTAATCGCGAAGAATGAGTACTTTGTAGTAACTGGAGGAACAGCATCTGATGGTTCAGCTAAGTCCTACTTGTTGCAATACCGGGGAGCGGATAAAAGTTCTGACACTGCGCCAAAAATTAAATTTAAAAATATTGGCAGCGGCGAAACCTTGGAGTATTCGGCAACGACTAGTGGATCACCAGTAGTTGATGTAGCTACAATAAAAGTGGGAGGTTATTCTTTCCCTGTGCGAAATGCTACTACTCAGGGTAATGATGACTATAGTGTCCATGCCGACTTAAATGGAGATGGTACCCTCAGCGCATTAACTAGTGCGTATATAGACTTTATAGATAACTATGGTTCACAGTGGAGATGGACTAATCTTAATAATATCAGCAGTGGTACTGCGGTTATTAACAGAAACATATCTATGATTGTTATAACGCAGAGCACACCTAATGGTGATGATTATGATAACGTAGGTCCGTCAAATGTGCGGTTGGAAATAACTCCTGCTGCTGGTCCAGAGGTAAGAGTTAATTTAACAGCTCCAGTAACCGGGGGGGGAGAAATCGGTGGAGGAACTGGTGTAACTCTAGTAACTCCCGATGGCGAGACTGAAGTAAGTTATGGCTACACTTCGATGGGCACCAAGATAACTTACAACCAGCCTACTGGCGATCCGCAGGAAGTAGTTTTAGAGTACCCCGCGAAGCAAAGACTGCCTCAAGTATACTTTACTTCAGGAGCTACCACGAGTTCAGTTTCTTCTGCTGGAGGAAATATGGTTTCCGTAGAAGTAGTAGATGCAACCAAGTTAGCGAGTGAAATAGCTGATGTGGAAGCCCAGAACTTGATCGTTGTTGGCGGCCCTTGCGTTAACCAGGTAGCCGCTCAATTGCTAGGCAACCCAGCCGACTGCACGGAAGGATTTACTCCCGGTGAAGCCCGGGTTAAATTGTTCTCGCATGCCAATGGCAACATGGCGATGTTGGTAGCAGGTTACTCTGGAGCTGACACCAGATTAGCAGGCAAAGTAGTAGCTAACAGGCCTGGCGACTTGGTGGGAACGGAAGTAGTAATTTCTGGTCCAACGGCTAGCGCAGCAACAGTTAGAAGAGTTGGCGCATAATAAAGCCAATTAATTTTTCTTTTTTTTCTTTATTTTTTCTAGGAAATTTCTTAATAGAGAAACTTTGAAAAATAGATATTTTTGTCGATAAAACAGGAATTATTCAAAATTCTCAGTAAGGTTTTTATATTTGGACGCAATCTTTTAAGTGGTGATTTTACATTAAATATAAAACTTATATTCCTTTAGTTTTGCTTTTGATTTTCTTAGTTACTTCTTTTTTTATAATAAAACCAATATTATTGTCTATATTTCTGGGTGCCTTGTTAGCCTACATTTCTTATCCTCTTAATCGTTATTTAAAGAGTAAAATAAAAAATAAAACCATTCCGCCTCTGATAGTTTCCGCAGTTATTTTATTAGTGATTGTTATTCCCAGCGCTTTTTTGCTGTCGCTTTTGGCAGAACAAGCCTATTCTTTGTTTTTAGTTGGCAAAGAAAAAATATCGGCCGGGATTTTTGAAAATTGCGCCAATGGCTTCTGCACGGTTATAAAAGAAGCTGTTCGCGATTTAGAGGTCCAATTACAGCTTCAAAATGCGCTTAAAGTAGTTACCACCTGGATAATTCAAAAGGGCTCTTCAGTATTAATCAGTATTCCTAAGTTTATTCTCAATGTATTTATTGTTTTTTTTACCCTGTTCTATTTTCTGAAAGATGGCCAGGAATTCTCCCAAAAGATTGGCAGTTTGTTAGGAATTGGCGAATCACACTACTCTTTTATAGTCCAAAGATTAAAGGAAATTATCCATGGACTAGTGTTTGGTTTCCTATTAGTAGCTCTGATTCAGGGCGCTTTAGGAGCCTTGGGTTTTTTTATTTTTGGCGTGCCTCTGCCTCTCTTATGGGGGGTAATTATGGCTTTTTTAGCATTAATTCCGGCTTTGGGAACGGGAATTATTTGGTTCCCAGCTTCCTTAATTTTATTTCTGAACGGCCTTTTCCAGGGATCTAACAGCCTGATGATCAGGGGTATTTTATTATTAGTTTACTCTGTATTAATAGTTAGCAGTGTTGATAATATCCTAAAACCAAAATTGGTCGGCAGCAAAGCCAGAATTCATCCTTGGATTATTTTTGTAGGAATTTTTGGCGGCTTATTTTTCTTTGGAATGTGGGGAGTGATTCTTGGCCCGCTAATCTTGTCTTTAACCACCGTTTTTATTGATCTCTTTGCCTTAGAGAAACTATAAAGAGAATTTTGAGTTTTTTTCAAAGTTCTCTAAAGATAAACCCCAACCAGAATCTCTAGCATAAATTGTTGGTTAAAACGGCTGTTGGCTGCTGTAGTCAATGAGCTTTTTTATATAATCAGCAATATTTACGGTTTGGGGAATATTCTTAATGATCATTTGGTTATCCAGAGAAAGGCGGTAAGTTTGGAATAGTTTGTCCCAAAATCCTTTTTTGCCGGCAACTGATTTTATTTCTCGATATAAAATCTGTTTTTTTCCGATAGCAATTCTGTCCCGATAGAACTGGTAATTTCTTCCAGCTTTGATTATGGCGATAATTATTCCCAGAAGAATACAAAAGATAATTGCCATTGCCGATGCTATTAGTATTAGATTATTGACCCGTGGGTCAATTTCCAGTAAAGATAAGTTTAATAGAACTCCCAGATAGAAAACCGCTCCTAGAACCAGCAGATTGATTATTTTAGGTATTATAGCCCTGCTTTTAACCTGCGGCAAAATGTACAATGGTCTTTGAACCGCATCCATAGTAGAGAAAATAGTTCTAAATTTAAATAATTATGGTTGATATTCAGTCAATGTGCTATCACGTTTTTAGTTTACATTAATTAAGACCGCTTGGTGGTCTTAATGTACAAACTAAATTACAAAAAACG